>Ga0209212_1000212_pt1 | contig 119780 bp, 106 predicted proteins | sample RifGroC2_FD_183996 | JGI IMG/M metagenome (GOLD analysis project Ga0209212, IMG submission 183996) | Groundwater microbial communities from Rifle, Colorado, USA - Groundwater C2 (SPAdes) (version 2) | ecosystem: Environmental > Aquatic > Deep subsurface > Groundwater | place: Rifle, Colorado... | reverse complement strand
CAACAACATATTGAGTTGAAAAAGAGCAAATAACGCCAGAAAACCTCTAGCGACAGCAGCAAATTGTCTCAAAAAAATGGCTGAAAATCGTATCGCGCTCGAATATGACTTATTTTCAACGACCTGCTAGACCTTAATCTTAGAACTTTACCTTTATCTTTATCTTTATCTTTATCTTAATCTCTGTCCCTATTTCTTAACCCTGAACCCCGCCTTTTCCCATGACGGCTGCTCGCTGGCCGGCTTCACGTTGGCACTCCTCTCCTTCGGCTGGTTTTTCACCGTAGCACCCTTCGTTGTCTTCTCGGGCTCCGCCTGCTTGATGGAGAGCGAGATCCTCTTTCTTTCCGCGTCCGCCGAAAGCACCTTCACCTTCACGATCTCGCCTACCTTGACGGCGTCGTTGGGATCCTTGACGAAGCGGCCGGCCAGCTGGCTTACGTGCACCAGCCCGTCCTGGTGCACCCCTATGTCCACGAAGGCCCCGAAGGCGGCGACATTGGTCACCACCCCCTGGAGGATCATCCCCTCCTTCAGGTCCTGGATGGTCATCACGTCCTCGCGGAAGGTGGCGCTCTGGAACTGCTCGCGCGGGTCGCGACCCGGCTTCTTGAGTTCGTTCAGGATGTCGGTGAGAGTCGGGATGCCGACCGTGTCCGTGACGTAGCGCTCCAGCCTGATCCCGGCGCAGAGACCAGGGCTGGCTGCCAGCTGCGCCACGCTCACCCCGAGGTCCTGCGCCATCTTCTCCACCACCCCGTAATTCTCGGGATGCACGGCGCTGTTGTCCAAGGGGTTCCCGCCCCCCCTGATCCTCAGGAAGCCCGCCGCCTGCTCGAACGCCTTAGGCCCGAAGCGGGCCACCTTGAGGAGCGACTGGCGCGTCGGGAACGGGCCGTTCTCGTCGCGGTGGCGCACGATGGCGCGCCCCTGGGTTTCCGAGACGCCGGCGACGTAGGAGAGGAGCGCCCAGGAGGCGCTGTTCAGGTCGACGCCGACGAAGTTGACGCACGACTCAACCACCGCGTCGAGCGCCTTCTTGAGGAGCGTCTGGTTCACGTCGTGCTGGTACTGTCCGACGCCGATGCTCTTCGGGTCTATCTTCACCAGTTCCGCCAGCGGGTCCTGGAGTCTGCGCCCTATCGAGATGGCGCCGCGAATGGTCAGGTCGAGATCCGGGAATTCCTCCCTCGCGATGTCCGACGCGGAATAGATGCTCGCCCCCGCCTCGTTGACCATGACGATCTCCGCCTTCACCCCCGCGCTTCTCAGCGCCTCGCGCGCGAAGATCTCCGTCTCCCTGCCGCCGGTGCCGTTGCCGATGGCGATGAGGCGGCAGTCATGGCGCTCCACCATGGCCGCCAGCTCCGCCCCTGCGGCCAGAGCCTTCGGTCCGCCGGTGTGCGGGTAGATGGTGGCGTGCTCAAGGAAGCGCCCGGTCTCGCTGATGGCCGCCAGCTTGCAGCCGGTCCGCATCCCCGGGTCGATGCCGAGCACGCGCCTCCCCCCTGCGGGGGGAAGGAGCAGCAGGTTTCTCAGGTTCTGTGCGAAGACGGCGATGGCCGCCTCGTCCGCCCTGGTCTTCGCCTCCAGCCTCAGCTCGACCTCGATGGAGGGGGCGATCAGCCTCTTGTAGGCGTCGGCCGCCGCCGCTTCCAGGATCCCTCTGAAGATGCTCTCCCTCCTGACGAGCGATCCCTTGAGTCTGCCGACGATCTCCTCCTCGGGCGCCAGCAGAACGAGCCTCAGCACGCTTTCCTTTTCGCCTCGCCGCATGGCGAGCATTCGGTGCGAGGGGATCGTCTTGAGCGGTTCCTGGTAGTCGTAGTACATCTTGAACTTACCTTCGCGGTCCACCCCCTCCCCGAGAAGCTGCGACGAGAATATCCCCTGCTCGCGGGAGAGGAGCCGCACCATGCCGCGCAGGTCGGCGTTCTCGCTCAACCCCTCGGCGATGATGTGTCCGGCACCCTCGATGGCGGCGTCCGCGTCGGCGACGCCGAGCTCCGGGTTGACGAAAGGGGCCGCGACATCGGCGGGGGAGCCTTGCGTCAGCTCCTGGGCCGCGATCAGTTCCGCCAGCGGCTCCAAGCCGCGCTCCCGCGCTATGGTCGCCTTCGTTCTCCGCTTCGGCTTGAAGGGGAGGTAGAGATCCTCCAGTTCGGTCTTCTTGCGGCAGTTCCCTATCCGCGCGGAGAGTTCCGGGGTCAGCTTCCCCTGCTCCTCGATGCTCTTCAGCACCGTGACCTTGCGCTCGGCCAGTTCGCGGTGATAGCTGAGCAGGTCCTCGATCTGCCGGATCTGCACCTCGTCCAGTTCGCCGGTCTGTTCCTTCCGGTAGCGCGCGATGAAGGGAACGGTCCCCCCCTCGTTCAAGAGCGCAACGGTCTGCGTGACCCCCGCGCGCGGCAGGCCGCTCTCTTCGACTATGATTTCAAGAATTTGCTTGTTTTCGACGACGCTCATGGGTCATCCACCTCCTGAAAAAAACATACCTTCCTACACTCATTGGGCGCCTGCGGCAAGCTTTTTTCCTTTTACGCCCCCGCGTGCCGCTTTTCTTGACCGGGCCCGAGAAAACGTTTATCCTGAGCAAATTTCACATGAGAGGATCTAGTTATGGGGCGCCCCAGCTGGGATGAGTATTTCATCGAGATCACGCGACTGGTTGCAAAGCGCTCTACCTGTCTCAGGAGGCAGGTGGGGGCCGTACTGGTGAAGGACAAGAACATCCTCGCCACCGGTTACAACGGCGCGCCTTCCGGGACCGCCCACTGCCTGGACATCGGCTGCCTGAGAGAAGAGCTCGGCATCCCGTCCGGTGAGCGGCACGAGCTCTGCCGCGGCCTGCACGCGGAGCAAAACGCCATCATCCAGGCGGCGAAGCACGGGACCTCCATCGAGGGGGCGACCCTATACTGCAACACCATGCCCTGCATCATCTGCTCGAAGATGGTGATCAACGCCGGCATCAAGCGGGTGGTCTATCTTTCCGGCTACCCGGACAAGCTCGCCGAGGAGATGATCCGCGAGTCGGGCGTGCTGGTCGAGAAATACGAGGAGCCGCTATCATGAAATGCCCTTTTTGCTCATTTGCCGACAGCAAGGTGGTCGATTCGCGTCCCGACAAGGGAGGCGCAGCGATCAGGCGCCGGCGCGAGTGCGAATCGTGCGGGAAGCGTTTCACCACCCACGAACGGGTGGAGGAGGTGCTGCCGCTGGTCACCAAGAGGGACGGCAGGCGCGAGCCGTTCGACCGGATGAAGCTGGTGGCCGGGATACAGAAGGCGTGCGAGAAGAGGCCGGTTTCGGTGGAGACCATCGAGAGGCTGGTGGACCGGCTGGAGATGCGGCTGCAGGAAAGCGGCGAGAAGGAAGTCCCGACCACGACGCTCGGCGAGTGGATCATGTCGGAGCTGCACGGCATCGACCAGGTGGCCTACGTCCGCTTCGCCTCCGTCTACCGCTCCTTCAAGGACATCAACGAGTTCATGTCCGAGCTGCAGGACCTCCTGAAGCCAGCCAAATAGCCGGGGGGGACCATGTCGGAACATCAGAAAATGATGCGGAGGGCGCTTGCCCTGGCAAGGCGCGGCGTCGGGAAAACGGCGCCCAACCCGGCCGTCGGATGTGTCATCGTCCGCGACGGCGCCATTGTCGGCCGCGGCTGGCACAAGAAGGCGGGGACGCCCCACGCCGAGGTCCATGCCCTGAACGAAGCCGGCGCCCTGGCTGCCGGCGCCGACGTGTACGTGACCCTGGAGCCGTGCGCCCATTACGGCAAGACGCCCCCTTGCGCCAAGGCGCTCGTCGAGGCCCGGGTGGCGCGGGTCTTCGTCGGCATGGTCGATCCCAACCCGCTGGTTGCCGGGAAAGGGATAGAGATGCTCCGGGAGGCGGGGATCGAAGTCGAGGTCGGGCTCCTTGAGGAAGCGTGCCGTGAGTTGAACCGTCCCTTCATCAAGTGGATCCAGACCCGGCTTCCCTACGTGGTCCTGAAGAGCGCGCTCACCCTGGACGGCAAGAGCGCCACGGCAAGCGGCGATTCCAAGTGGGTCACCAGCGATCATGCGCGGCGCGAGGTGCATCGGCTGCGCGGGCGGCTGGACGCCATCATGGTCGGAGTCGGCACCGTGCTGAAGGACGATCCGCAGTTAACCTGCCGTCTTCCCGGCGGGAAAGATCCGTTGCGGGTCGTGGTCGACACCACGCTCAGGGTTCCCCTGCACGCGGCGCTTTTCGGGCTTCAATCCGGCGCCGGGACGCTTATCGCCACCTGCTGTCAAGATGAGGCCAAGATAGAGGCAGTCAAGGCGCGCGGCGCCGAGGTGCTTCTTTGCCGGGAGAGCGGGGGGCAGGTGGATCTCGCCGACCTTTTCGCCAAGCTCGGCGAGCGCGGGGTGCAGTCGGTGCTCCTGGAAGGCGGGAGCCATCTGGCCGGGGCGGCGCTGCGGGGAGGTCACATCGACAGGTGCATGATCTTTCTCGCCCCAAAGCTTGTGGGAGGCGCGGGCATGGGACTTTTCGCCGGCGAGGGAGCCGTCCTCATGGCAGACGCCATCCAACTGGACGACGTGACGGTGAAGAGGGTAGGGGTGGATTTGCTGGTGGAAGGCAAACCGAGAGAACCCGTTCAAGGTTCAACGTTCAAGGTTCAATGTTAAGAACCGATGACCCGTCCCCGAGAGAACCCGTTCAAGGTTCAACGTTCAAAGTTCAACGTTGAGAACCGTTGACCTATCCGGGATTGAAGGTTGTAAACCGATTGGCGTAAAGACTTTAACATTGAACGTTGAACGTTGAACATTGAACGTTTTATAAGCACATTGAACGTTGAACGTTGAACATTGAACGTTTTTTAAGAGGTTATATGTTCACAGGTTTAATAGAGACGGTAGGCGAGCTTGTTTCCATCGAGAGAAGGGGGGCCTCCGGGAGCCTCACGGTGAAAACCTCGCTCCCGTTGGAAGAGATCGCCATCGGCGCCTCCATCGCCGTTAACGGCGCCTGCCTCACCGTGGTACGCAAAGGCGGGGGGACCGTCACCTTCGACATCTCCCCCGAGACCATCGACCGCACCGGGTTCAAGAACCTGAAGGGAGGCTCGCCCCTCAACATGGAGCGCGCCATGCGCCTGTCGGACCGCCTGGACGGACACCTCGTCTCCGGCCACGTCGACTGCGTGGCGACCGTCACGGAGCGCCGCGAGGTGGCCGGCAACATCGTCTTTTCCTTCAGGTTCCCGGCGGCATACGCCAAATACATCGCCGCCAAGGGGTCCGTCGCCATCGACGGGATCAGCCTGACCGTCAACTCGGTCGGCCCGGACAGCTTCAGCGTCAACATCATCCCGCACACCGCCGCCAAGACCACGCTTTTCAACAAGCGGGTCGGCGACGAGGTGAACATAGAGACGGATCTTCTCTGCCGCTACCTGGAACGGCTGATGACAGGCAGGGAAACGAAGGAGGGCGGTCTTACCATGGAGCTGCTGGCAAAAAGCGGCTTTATGTAACTGCTTTTTCTTTCACTTTGCACCTTTTTTTGTTATGGTCAACGATCTGGTTCACTTGGCCGGATTGCATCGAGCGACAGTCGAATAGAGTAAGAGGGGTTAAACAATGTCAGTTGCAAGCATAGAGGAAGCCATTGAGGAAATAAGGGCCGGCAGGATGGTCATCCTGGTGGACGACGAGGACCGCGAGAACGAAGGGGACCTCACCATGGCGGCCCAGTGCGTGACGCCGGAAGCGATCAACTTCATGGCGCGCTTCGGTCGCGGCTTGATCTGCCTCACCATGACGGCGGAGCGCTGCGACAGGCTCGACCTCCCTCCCATGGTGCAGAGCAACACTTCCTCCTTCGGTACCGCTTTCACCATTTCCATCGAGGCGAAGAAAGGGGTCACCACCGGGATCTCGGCGGCCGACCGCGCCCACACCATACTTACCGCGGTCGCTCCCAACGCGCAGGCGGCCGACCTGGCAAGGCCCGGCCACATCTTCCCGCTTCGCGCCAGAAATGGCGGCGTGCTGGTCCGTTCCGGGCAGACCGAGGGATCGGTGGACCTGGCGCGCCTGGCGGGACTCGAGCCGGCCGGCGTCATCTGCGAGATCATGAACGAAGACGGCACCATGTCGAGGATGCCGGACCTCAAGAAGTTCGCCAAGGAGCACGGCATAAAGGTCTGCACCATCGCCGACCTGGTCGCCTACCGCCTGAAGCACGAATCGCTGGTCAGGAGGTCTGTCGAGGTGGCGCTGCCGAGCCAGTTCGGCGATTTCAGGGCCATCGCCTTCGAAAACGACATCGACAAACTGGAGCACCTGGCCCTGGTCAAGGGGGACATCAAGGGGGACGAGCCGGTACTGGTTCGCGTCCACTCCGAGTGCCTGACCGGCGACGTCTTCGGCAGCGTCAGGTGCGACTGCGCCGACCAGCTGCACAGCGCCATGGAGCAGATCGAGAAGGAGGGGACGGGGGTCATCCTGTACATGCGCCAGGAAGGGCGCGGCATCGGCCTGACCAACAAGCTCAAGGCCTACGCGCTGCAGGACCAGGGGCACGACACCGTCGAGGCCAACATCGCCCTCGGCTTCAAGGCCGACATGAGGGATTACGGCATCGGGGCGCAGATCCTGGTGAACCTCGGCGTGAAGAAGATCCGCCTCATGACCAACAACCCGAAGAAGCTGGTCGGCCTGCAGGGATACGGCATCAACATCGTGGAGCGGGTATCCATCGAAATGGCGCCGTCCAAGACCAACGCCAAGTACCTGAAGACCAAGCGCGAGAAGATGGGACACCTTTTGGAAAATATCTGAGAAACAGATTAAGACAAAGATTAAGATTAAGGGAAACCTAAACCACGAGAGTGAGATTTAGCGAACTGCAAATCCAATCTTTATCTTAATCTTTATCTTAATCTTTGTTTTCAATCTTTGTTTTCAATCTTTATCTTAATCTGGAGTAGACCAATGCCAAAATTCGTAGAGGGAAAGCTGAATGCCGACGGACTCAGGATCGGCATCATCGTCGGCCGCTTCAACAGTTTCATCGGAGAAAGGCTCCTCGAGGGGGCGCTGGACGCCCTGATCCGTCACGGCGCAGACGACTCGCAGATCACCGTGGCGCGCGTGCCGGGGGCCTTCGAAATCCCGCTTGCCGCCCAGAAAATGGCCAGGACCGGGAACTACGACGCCCTGATCTGCCTCGGCGCCGTCATCCGCGGTTCGACCCCCCACTTCGACTACGTTTCCTCCGAAGTCTCCAAGGGAATCGCCCACGTCTCTCTGGAGACCGGCGTTCCGGTAGCCTTCGGAGTTCTCACCACCGATACCATAGAGCAGGCGATTGAGCGTGCTGGCACCAAGGCGGGGAACAAGGGATTCGATGCCGCCATGACCGTCATCGAGATCGCCAACTTGTTCAGGGAGATGGGTAATTGACCACACGCAGAGAAGGCAGAGAACTGGCCTTGCAGGCGCTTTACTCGAAGGACCTGGTGCTGCAGGACGCCAACACGACGCTGAAGCGGATCATCGACAGCTTCGGAGACGGTGAGGAAGAGCCGGCCCTTTCCATCAACTCCAAGGCGTACGCCTTCGCATCCGAGCTGGTGAACGGCGTCGTCACGCATATCCAGGAGATAGACAGCCGCATCGCGGAGAAGTCGAAGCACTGGAGCATGGCCCGCATGGCGCGGGTGGACCTGAACATACTGCGCCTGGCCGTGTTCGAGCTCTTGTACCGGCCGGACATCCCGAAGAACGTCACCATGAACGAGGCGATAGAGGTGGCCAAGAAGTTCGGCGCCGACGACTCCGCCTCCTTCGTCAACGGCATCCTGGACGAGATCGCCTCCACGGTCACGGATAAGGAATAAAGATAAAGATAAAGATAAAGATAAAGGCCGGGAATCCGGTAACGGGGATGAAGGGGGAAACATCCCCGTTAAACGCTTTTGGTTTGAATAAATGAATTGATCAAGAGGGAATATGAAAGAGATAAAGATTGGCCTTCTCGGTTTCGGCACCATCGGCGCAGGCGTGGTAAAGCTTCTTAGCGCAAACTCGACGCTCCTTGAGGAGAAGACGGGCACCCGGATCTCCCTCAAGAGCATCGTGGACCTCGACATAACCACCGACCGCGGGGTCAACACCGAAGGGATAATCCTCACCCGCAATGCCGAAGAGGTGCTGACCGATCCGGAGATCTCCGTGATCATCGAGCTGATCGGCGGGTACGAGCCTGCCCGCAGCTTCGCCCTCAAGGCGATAGCGCACGGCAAGCACCTGGTGACGGCCAACAAGGCCCTTTTGGCCGTCCACGGCGAGGAGATCTACGCCGCGGCCAAGACGCACGGCGTCGAGGTCCTGTTCGAGGCGGCCGTCGGCGGCGGCATTCCGGTCCTCTCCGCCATCAAGGGGAACATGGCGGCCAACCGCTTCTCCACCGTCCTCGGCATCGTCAACGGGACCTGCAACTACATCCTGACCAGGATGACCCACGAAGGCGCCGACTTCGCGGAGGTGCTGAAGAGCGCCCAGGAACTCGGTTACGCCGAGGCCGATCCCACCTTCGACATCGAGGGGGTCGACACCGCCCATAAGCTCTGCTTGCTCCTGTCGCTTTGCTTCGGGACCAAGATCGACCTGAAGGATATCTACTCGGAAGGGATCACCTCGATCTCGTCGGAGGACGTGGACTTCGCCAAGTCGTTCGGCTACCGGATCAAGCTTTTGGCGATCGGCAAGATGGACGACGGCCAGATCGAGGCGCGCGTGCACCCCACCATGATCCCCATCGATTACCCGCTTGCAGACGTGAACGGCGTCTTCAACGCCATCAGGCTCACCGGCGACTTCGTCGGCCCGGTCATGTTCTACGGCAGGGGCGCCGGCATGGACGCCACAGCCAGTGCGGTTATTGGCGACGTCGTCGATCTTTCCCGCAACATGGGGGCCGGGATCGCCCGCCGCTGCGCGCCGCTCGGCTACCTGGACAACAAGGTCGCCACGCTCAAGATCAAGCCGATTGGCGAGATCATCAGCAAGTACTACATCCGGTTCCAGGCCCTCGACAGGCCCGGTGTTCTGGCGCGCATCGCCGGCGCACTCGGCGCGAGGGGGATCAGCATCGCCTCCATGATCCAGACGGCCAGGAGCGCCAGCGAGGTCGTTCCCATCGTCATCATGACCCATGAGGCGCGCGAGGAGGATGTCCGCCACGCGTTGGCCGAGATCGACAACTTCGAGGTGATCCGCGACAAGAGCAACTTCATCAGGATCGAGGACAACCTGGAATAAAAAAGGCAGATATGCAACGAAAGGAAGGGCGGAGAGAAAATCTCCGCCCTTCTTTTTTGCAGTAATGGCTTGTGAATTTTATTGTTCCTACGCTCCAGCGTGGGAACGATGAAAAAGGGGGGAACGTAGAACTTAGAACGTAGAACGTAGAACGGCTTCTACCCCTTCTCGTAATTCTCCACGACCTTCCTGTAATGCTCCTCCAGCCCTTCGGCCGCCTTCTCCTCCGCTTTCCGGTAACCGGCCACGATCCGTTCCCGCATCGCCTCCGGAATGACCCGCTCCGCCAGCGGGTAGAGGATGTCATCCTCCTTGCCGATATGGTCGCGCAGCAGTTCCAGGTAGCCCCGGGCGTTGGCGACGATCACCTCGTCCTGCCCCGCCTCGCCGGCCAGGGCACGGGTTGCCGCCGCTTCCATCGCGCGCACGAACTCGCGGCCCAGGTCATGCTCCATCAGCATCGCCGCTACGGGGCTGTTGGCCCGCGGCATCCCGTTTTCCACCAGCGCTTCGAACAGGACATCCTCCTCCTTGGCGTGATGGAAACGGTCGGCGTAGTTCCTGATGAAATCGACGCCGTCCAGGTAGAAACGGTAATCGTGGAAGGAACCTTCTTCGGTGAGCTTCGCGTTTTTCTCCAGCAGGGCGAGCATCCTCAGTATCAGCTGGTGCTCGTCCTTGAGCCTCTGGGTGATGTCCTGTTTCATCGCTAGTTTCTCCTCTCTCCGTTGACACCTATCACGGCGGTTTCCAGCGGGATCTCCTTGCCCGAAAGCGTGAGCGCCTGCCTGACCATGATGTCGAGGCCTCGGCAGCAGGGAACTTCCATGATCGCGACCGTGATGCTCTTCACCTCGTTCTGCTTGAAGATGGCGGCCAGCTTCTCGACGTACGGGGCGGTGTCGTCCAGCTTCGGGCAGGCTATCGCCAGCGCCTTCCCCTTCAGCAGGTCGCTGTGGAAGCTCCCCAAGGCGAATGCCACGCAATCCGCCGCGATCAGTATGTCGCTGTCCTGGAACCAGGGGGCGGTCGGCGGGACCAGGTGCAGCTGCACCGGCCACTGCCTCAGCTCGGAAGCGGCTTTCACCGTTTCCTCCTTCTCAGTCGTCTCGGTCCTTTCGATAACCCTTGCCATGCTGCCCGGGCAGCCACATGCGGAATGTGCCATTTTTTTATCTCCTTATCTTGCGTTGATCGTGGTTGTGATGATGTTGGTTATGAATTAATGATCCGTGGGTCTTTCCAGGTACTCGTTGATCTCTTTCTCCACTGCCTCTTCCTGTTCCTTGGAAAGCCCGTGGATAGAGACTACATCCTTCAGGAGGCAGATGCCGACCTTGCAGGTGACGCAACCGATTTCGTAGCGCTCCAGGATCTCACCAATCTTCGGATGGTTTTCCATCACGTTCTGAATCGCCGTATCCCCTAAACCGTTTTTGAATTCCATCCGCTCCCTCCTGTGTGCCTTCGTTGAACTGAAGATAGCGCGATCAACCATAAATGTTTATGACATGCGTCAAATTTGTGCGAATGTGTGCGGCGGCCGAAAAAATACCGCTAAGCCAGGGAATTATTGACCTTTCCGGTAATCTGCGTAGAATTGGTGGCTGTGCAGCCAGCCCCTTACGGAGGTGGTTCGATGGAAAACGAACTCAGGTCCCAGATAAAGGAACTGCAGCAGTCCCTCCCCCCTTTGGCGCCGGAGCAGGCCGATCTCCTGGAGCGTGCCGGCCGCGATCTTGCCCTCTCCGGCATCACGGACCGGGTCCTGAAGCAAGGCGATGAGGCGCCGGATTTCACTCTCCCCAATGCCGTGGGCAGGCCGATCTCGCTCTCGGCCGCCCTGGAAAAGGGGCCCGTCGTGGTCACCTTCTACCGGGGGATATGGTGACCTTACTGCAGCCTTCAGTTGAGGGCATACCAGAAGATCCTTCCCGAGGTCCAGAGGCTCGGCGGCTCGCTCATGGCCATCTCGCCGCAGAGTCCGGACAAGTCCCAGGCGACCCTTCTCAAGAACTTCCTGGAGTACGAGGTCTTGAGCGATTTCGGGAACAAGGCGGCGCGGCAGTTCGGGCTGGTGTACCAGGTACCTGAGTGGGTGCGCGATATCTACGTCTCCTTCGGTGTCGACCTCCCCGCATTCAATGCCGAACAGTCGTGGGAGTTGCCGATCCCCGGCACCTTCGTGGTCGGGCGGGAGAGGCGGATAATGCTCGGTTACGCCGACAGCGACGCGCACAACCGCCTCGAGCCGCAGGCGATCCTCGATACGCTTCAGCGGTAGCTCACCCCGAAACAGTCACGCAAAGCCGCAAAGACGCAAAGAACGGGGTGTGTAGGGTAGGGGCGAATGATTATTCGCCCCTACCCCAGGAGAAGCCTGAGTCTGATTTTATTTTGCGCCTTTGCGGCTTTGCGTGAGGCGCAGTTACTGGAGGGCGCATGAGCAAGAGAATAGCGATACTGACCGGAGGGGGGGACTGCCCTGGGCTGAACGCGGTCATCAGGGGGGTGGTGAAGGCAGCGACCGGGCGCGGCTGGGAGGTGATCGGCATCGAGGACGGCTTCGACGGCTTCCTGCATCCGGAGAAGTGCCGCCCGCTCGGCATCGAGGAGGTGCGCGGCATCCTGCCGCGGGGGGGAACCATCCTCGGCACCACCAACAGGGGTAACCCCTTCTCCTTCCCCATCATGCGCGAGGGGAAACTGGAAACGGTCGACGTCTCGGACGAGGTCATCTCAAGGATCGACCATCTCGGGCTGGCGGGGCTCGTCGTGGTCGGAGGCGACGGCTCCCTGAAGATCGCCCTGGAACTCATGCGCCGCGGCGTCCCCATCGTCGGCGTCCCCAAGACCATCGACAACGACCTCCTGGAGACGGACGTCACCTTCGGCTACAACACGGCCGTCGAGACCGCCACCGACGCCCTCGACAAGCTCCACTCCACGGCGGAGAGTCACCACAGGGTCATGGTCCTGGAGGTGATGGGGCGCTACGCGGGATGGATCGCGCTCGAATCCGGGATGGCGGGCGGAGCGGACGTCATCCTCATACCGGAGATCCCCTACGACATCGAGAAGGTGTACGCCGCCATAACGGCCCGCTGCAAGCGCGGCCGCCGCTTCAGCGTCGTGGTCGTCGCGGAAGGGGCGCTCCCCAAGGGGGGAGGGCGCGTGGTAAAGGAGGCCGCAGGCGGCAGGTCCGTCGTGGAGAGGCTGGGCGGGGTGGGGGAGGCCTTCTCAAACGAACTCAAGGGGTTCCTCGAAATGGATATCCGCGTCACGGTGCTCGGGCACCTGCAAAGGGGGGGCTCCCCGTCGACCTTCGACCGCTGCCTTGGCAGCAGGTTCGGCGTCAAGGCGGTGGAGCTGATCGAGACCGGCGCCTTCGGCCAGATGGCCTGCCTCAAGGGGCGGCACATCACCTCGGTCGCCATAGAGGACGCGGTACGGAGCCTGAACCTCATCGACCCCGCCGGGGAGCTGGTGCGGCACGCAGAGGCCCTCGGCATCATGCTCGGCAGGTGAAGGATACTGTTGACTTTGCTTAATCTCTGGAATAGACTGCAAAAAATTTCCCCGGAGCATTCCCAAAGGGCCAAGGCTGTCCTGGTTTCGCTGGCGCTCTCCGCGTGACTTGGTTTAAAGAGCTGTTACGCGGAGGACGCTGAGAACTGCTCGCGGAGTACGCGGAGAAGGCTTTTATGGTGCGGATACTCCGCGTTCTCCGCGTAACATGCTTTTGAAGAATTTAACCGAAGTGCTTTTGGCGTTACTTTCGTAACTCGTTGAGTAGAACGAACAAAGAGGTGGCTTAGACATGAAGAACCCTATCGCCGATGCCAACAGAAGTGTTGTCTACGCGCTCATCGGCTTTTTCCTCGGCATTTCGGCGCCCCTGGGCTGGATCCTGGTTCGCCTGTTACTCTTCGCAGACCCGAACACCTCTCTGGTAGCGCAGGCGTTCTCGGAGATGACCCAGACCGCCCAGGGGATGGCGCTTTACGCCTACATGGGCGGGGGGACCGCCTGCGTGATGGCGATCTTCGGCTTCTTCATCGGCCGCGCGATCGACGAACTGCACGCGAAGGGGGGGCGACTGGACCAGCTGGTCCAGGAGGTGGACGCACAGAAGAAGCTCTTCGAGAACCGCTACAAGGTTCTCGACAACAATATCAAGAACTTCCACAAGATCGGCAGCAGGATCCAGAAGGCGGTGCGCAAAGACGACGTGCTAGCGCTCTGCGTCGAGGGGCTGCACGAGGTGCTGGGGTACGAGCGGGTCAACGTCCTCATGGCCGACCCGGAGAGGAAACTCCTCTATTTCGCGGCGACCGCAGGAAACGAGGCCCCCGTGGGCCCCGAGGTGACGCTCCCGCTGGACAACCGCTCCGGGGTCATCTACAAGAGCTTCAACGAAAAGCAGGTCTATTTCATAGAGAACATCGCCAACTACCCGGCCGACTTCATGCTGCAGCGCCCTTTCAACATGATCGAGCCGCTCCGCTCCACCACCTTCATCCTCTGCCCCATCGTCCTCAAGGGGGAGACCATAGGGGTGTTCGGCCTGGACAACAAGAAGAGCCACCGCGCACTCAACGACACCGACGTCGATACCATCCGTCTCTTCGCGGACCAGGCCGCCGCGGCCTTCATGCGCATCAGCCTGCTGCAGTCCATTGACCTCCTCACCCTCGAACTCGGCAAGACCTTCTCGGAACTCCTCAAGAACCGCGAAAGCTACTCCTCCAACCTCTTCCGGCTGAAGAGCGCGGCCGATTCCCTTGCCAACGGCGCGTTGAAGATAGACGGCGCCGCGCACGGCGTCATGGAATCCGTCGACGGCGCGAGCGTCTCCGCGGCCGAGATATCGATAGCCACCGACCAGATCACGCAGAACATGGACGCCCTTTCCGACTCGGTGTACAAGGCGGTCTCCGCAATGGAGCAGATCACCACCACGCTGCGGCAGGTGGAGAAGAGCACGGCGCATTCGCACGACCTTTCCACACGCGTGAAGGAACATGCGGAACAGGGAAGCCACATCGTGAACGAGACGGTCGACGCCCTGGCCGAGATACAGCGCTCCGTCGACCTCTCCTACGAGGGGATCAAGCGGCTCAGCGCGAACAGCGGCAGGATAGAGGGATTCGTCAGCGTCATCAACGACATCACCAAGAGGACCAACCTGCTCGCCCTGAACGCCTCCATCATTGCCGCGCAGGCGGGGGAATACGGCAAGAGCTTCGGCGTCGTAGCGGACGAGATCCGCAACCTCTCGCTGCAGACCGGCCTGTCCACCGGGGAGATCACCGGCATCATCGAGGAGATCATGTCGGAGTCGCGGATTGCCGCCGACAGCGTCACCGTCACCAAGGAACTGGTCAAAAAGGGGGTGAAGCTCGGGCAGCAGACAGGATTGTCCCTGACGAGCATCCTGGAGAGTTCGCAGAAGGCGCTGGACATGACCCAGCAGATCAAGCTCGCCACCGAGGAGCAGGCCGCCTCGGTGCAGCTGGTGACCCGGACCATCGAGGACGTGAGTTCCATGACCATGCAGATCTTCAGGGCCTCCAAGGAGCAGGCGCTGGCGACCAAGAGCGTGGCGCGCGCCCTTGAGGACGTCAAGGGGATGAGCCACGAGACGGTGAACGCCGCCGGAAGGCAGACGGTGGACGGCACGGAGATCAAGGGGGCGGTCCAGTCGGTAACGAGGATGGCGGACGCAATTTTCGACAGCATGGAGCAGCGCCAGGCGGAAAGCGGCGCGGTCGTCAAGGAGCTCGAACAGATGAGGGCGAGCGCCGAGTAGAAAAAAAGATGGACTTAGCAGTATCGTTTGTGATATTTAGCTAACGGTGTTTGGCCCGCTATACTCAAGTGGAGCCGCAAACGAACACCGAATGAACAGGACATACCGCCTGGATTCCGAGAGGAACCGGTACGGGAAGCGATAGCTGGTAGTGCTGCGCCCGAATTGTGCCCGCAGCGCGTACTTATACAGCGTCTTCCGTCCCGGAGACGTTTTTTTTTGTCCCGAATCCGGGCTGCAGTGAAGTCTCCCCCCTTTGAAAAAGGGGGGGCGGGGGGGGGCTGTCAATCCGCCGTTTCATTTTGTCGTATACCGGTTGAAGAACAGGAGCTGTTTCCATATGCAGAAGAAGATAACCATCCTCGACTTTCAGAGGATGAAGGCCGAAGGGGAAAAGATCGCCGTCCTTACCTGCTACGATTTCCCGACCGCCGGAATCATGGACGGCTGCGGCATCGACATGATCCTCGTCGGGGACTCGGTCGGCGTGGTCGTCGCCGGGCATGACAACACCCTCCCGGTGACCATGGAGGAGATGATCTATCACACCAAGGCGGTGCTCCGCGCGCGCCCCAAGGCGTTCGTCGTGGCGGACCTTCCCTTTCTCTCCTACCAGACCGATCTCACCAGCGCTCGGATGAACGCCGGCCTGCTGATCAAGGATGGCGGCGCCGCCGCCGTCAAGCTCGAGGGGGGCGCCAACGTGGCGGAGACCATCCGCGCCATCACCGACATGGACATCCCGGTCATGGCGCACATAGGCCTCACCCCGCAGTCGCTGCACCGCATGGGAGGGTTCAAGGTACAGGGGAAGGGCGAGGAACAGGCGGAGAAACTGATCGCCGACGCCATCGCCATCGAGCGCGCCGGTGCTTTTTCCGTGGTGCTGGAGGGGATCCCGATGTCGCTCGCCGGCAGGATCACCGCGGAGCTTTCCATCGCGACCATTGGGATCGGGGCCGGGCCGCTTTGCGACGGGCAGGTCCTGGTGCTGCACGACATCCTGGGGCTTTGCAGCAAGTACTCCCCCAAGTTCGTCAAGCGCTACGCGGACCTCGCGCCGATCATCACCGAGGCGGTCTCAAGCTACATAGCCGACGTCAAGGGCGGCACATTCCCCGAAGAGAGGCATTCCTTCAAATGATCGTCATAAACTCGGTCGCGCAGATGCAGCAGTACGCGCGTGAACATCATGGGCAGATAGCGCTGGTCCCCACCATGGGGTACCTGCACGAGGGGCACGCCTCCCTCATGGTCGAGGCGCGCAGGCGCGCGGCCGTCGTCGTCATGAGCATTTTCGTCAACCCCACCCAGTTCGGCGTCAACGAGGACCTGGACAGCTACCCGCGGGACCTGGAGCGCGACAAGCGCGTCGCCTCCGAGGCGGGCGTCGACGTGATCTTCGCCCCCACCGCGGCCGACATGTATCCGGCGGGGTACCAGAGCTACCTGAACGTGGAAGGGCTCACCACCGAGCTTTGCGGGGCGAGCAGGCCCGGCCACTTCCGCGGCGTGACCACCGTGGTCGCCAAGCTGTTCAACATCGTGGCCCCCAAGCTCGCCATCTTCGGGAAGAAGGATTTCCAGCAGCTGGCCGTGATCAGGCGCATGGCGATCGATTTCAACATGGACCTGGAGATCGTCGGCATGCCGATCGTGCGGGAGAGCGACGGGCTTGCCCTCAGTTCCCGCAACGCGCGGCTCGACGCGACGCAGCGCAAGCAGGCGCTCTGTCTGTCCCGTTCCATAGCCGCGGCGCGCGAGGCGTTCAACGCGGGAGAGCAAAGCGTGGCAGCCCTGCGCGACAAGGCGCTTGCAGTGATAGAGAAAGAGAGCGGGGCGGAAGTCGATTATCTCGAATTCCGGGACCAGGACACCCTGCTCCCGTTGGAAAAGGCGGATCAAAGAACGCTGCTCGCGCTGGCGGTGCGGGTCGGCTCGGTACGGCTCATCGACAACACTATATTAGGGGAGGGGTAGCAATATGGACAGGAAGATGCTGAAGAGCAAGATACACAGGGCGACGGTCACCGGTGCGGACCTGCATTACGAGGGGAGCATCACAATAGACCTCGATCTCATGGAAGCCTCCGACATCATCCCGTACGAGGCCGTCTGCATCTGGGACGTCACCAACGGGAGCCGTTTCGAGACCTACGCGATAGAGGGGGAGCGCGGCTCCGGCGTCATCTGCATCAACGGCGCAGCCGCAAGGCTGGTAGCGCCCCAGGACCTGGTCATCATCGCCAGCTTCGTCAGCATGTCCAACGCCGAGGCCCTGGCCCACGAGCCGAAGCTCGTCTTCGTCGACGACAGGAACCGGCAGCTTGAAACCCGCAAGGAAGTGGCCGGTCAGGGGACGCTGAAGAGCGTGCACTGGAAAAACTAGGCAGAGCTTTCAACCTTCGGACTTGAAACAATAGGGGCGCTGATAGATCACGAAATGCCTGCTATAATCAGGCATCGGTTCGTCAGCGTCCCGTTTTTTTTATCGGAATTGAATCTCCCGATGGGGGTAATGTCCAAAGGTCCCCTCTCCCGGAGTGGGAGGGCTAGGGAGGGGGTGCGCCAGGCCAATTCCCCCCCTCCCAACCTCCCCCCTACGGGGGGAGGGGCGTTACCCATCGATACGAAGCTGCAACGGCGGCGTGTGAGGCTCTGTGGCTGGAGCTTTCGCCCTTTTGAGGTCCCCCTATATGAGAATTTACGCCGCGTCATACCTGCTCCCGATCAGTTCCCCCCCGATTGAGTGGGGCGCCATCGCAGTCGAGGACGGGATCATCGCCGCCGTCGGCAGGCTCGACGAAGTTCGCGCCGCGATCTCCGCCCCCGTCACCGACCTGCCCGGCTGCGTCATCATGCCGGGGCTGGTGAACGCCCACACGCACCTGGAACTCACCCATTTCTCCGCCTGGAAGGTGCGCAAGGAACTGGACTACCTTCCCAAGAGTTACGTGGAATGGGTTCAGCAGGTCGTGAAGATCAAGAGGGCGCTCCATCCGGGCGAGCTTGAACTATCGACAGGGGAGGGGGTGCGTCTGTGCCTCGAATCGGGGACCACCTCGGTGGGCGACATCCTCTCCGACTTCTCGCTGGCGCCCTTGCTGTGTGCGTCTCCCCTCGGCGGCAGGCTCTTCCTTGAGGCCATCGGACACGACCCGTTGCAGTGCGAGGCCCTGGTGCAGAGGATGGAGACGGTCCTTCAGACCATCAGCGGCCGGCTTCTTCCCGGCGTCTCCCCTCACACTCCGCATACCGTGTCGCCGCAACTGTTCAAGGCCCTGCATGCCCTGGCAGGGAAGATGGGGATACCGAAAGCGGTGCACCTGTCCGAAACGGCCGATGAAGCCGCCTTCATGCACGACACGACGGGAGCCATAGCGGAAGTGCTCTACCCCATGGCACATTGGGAGCAGTACCTGCCCCATCCCATGCGGACCACCTCCACCTGCTATCTCGATGAAATGGGGGTGCTGGATCGAACGACCATAGCCGTCCATGCCGTGCACGTGACCCCGTTTGACGTCGCCCTTTTGAAAGAGAGGGGAGCGAGCGTCGTCCTCTGCCCGCGCAGCAACGACAGGCTCTTTGTGGGGAGCGCCCCGCATCGCCTGTTCAAGAGTTCCGGTGTCTCCCTTGCCCTCGGCACCGATTCGCTCGCCAGCAATGACTCCTTATCGCTGTGGGACGAGATCAGTTTCCTGCAGCAGGTGTCACCCGGCGTCTTCAGCGCCGAGGAACTTCTGGAGATGGCGACCCTTGGCGGCGCGCGCGCCTTGGGCATCGAGTCGCGCACGGGTTCCCTGGAAGCCGGGAAGAACGGGGATTTCCTCGTTCTGTCCGGTGTCGGAGAGCCCGGAGCGTCCGTGTCAGCGGCGGTGCTGGCGAAGTGTGAACTGGAGCAGGTGTACATCCGCGGCGAGCTTTACCACGGACCGTAAACGGAGCTTTTCCCCCTGTCATTTTGCGGGGTAATCTGTTACTATCAAACTCTATGGGTGAGAAGCTGATCTGCAACAACAAGAAGGCGTTCCATGATTACTTCATAGAGGAGCGTTTCGAGGCAGGCATGGTGCTGCAGGGGACAGAAGTAAAGTCCCTTCGCAACGGCAAAGCCAACCTGAACGACTCCTTTGCGATGGTAAAGAACGGCGAAGCCTTCCTGCACAACTTCCATATCCTCCCCTATGACTTCGGCAACAGGGAGAACCACGATCCCGACCGGATGCGTAAGCTCCTGTTGCACAAGAAAGAGATAGTAAAACTCTTTGCGAAGATAAGGGAGCAAGGGTACACGCTGATCCCGCTCAGGATCTATTTCAAGGACGGCAAGGTGAAAGCCGAGTTGGGGTTGGCCAAGGGGAAGAAGAACTACGACAAGCGTGAAGTGTTGAAGCAGAAGGACATGCAGCGCGACATCGTGGCAGGACTGAAAGAGAGAAGCCGCGGCAGCAGGGACAGGGAATGAGAAGCCGTTCAGGGTTCAATGTTCAACGTTCCAGGTTAAAATCCTGGGAACTTTGAACTTTGAACTTTGAACTTTGAACTTTGAACTTTGAACTTTGAACTTTGAACTGGTTCACACGGGGGTGTAAAGGTTTCGACGGGGGTAATAAGCAAAGGTTGCATGCCGAGGTACGGGTGGCTCGTAAAACAATCCGTGACGCTTTAAGCGCCGATAATTACGATTACGCTTTAGCAGCCTAATAAGTTGCTAACGTCCTACCTGCCCTCTCCCACGGGGGAGGATAGGACGTCATTCAGTGGGATAGTTTCAGGGAGAGTCCGTGGCCCTGCGGCGAAATCAAGCGGAATCGCGACTCAAGAATCCCGGCCAGTGGAGTCTTGAGGGGCTAAACTTAAATACAGGTACAAGCATGTAGACGCCTTCTGTGTACGATTCTCGGACGCGGGTTCGATTCCCGCCACCTCCACCAGCCTTCGCCAAGGCTTCGGCTGGCTCGCCAGAGTCAGTCGGAGCCTTTGTTGTATCCGCCGCAGGCGTAATTAGGCGAAGGCTGTCCGCCGAAGTTGCTTGCATAGCAAGCGTTTAACGAAGGTGGACTGTTCCCCTCACCAAGATATGGCTCCGGCTGTTTTCAGCCCTCCCGAAGGGGGGTAAGGCTCCGGCGTGGCCAGGAGCCTTTGTTACATCCGCCGCAGGCGTATCAATTGGATTCCTTTTTCGCGGAATGAAATCAGCGAAACCAGCAAGGAGTGATAAACTAAGACGGACAGAATCTGCCTCCGCTGGAGTCCCCCATGAAATACGTCTATTTCCTCCAAAGCATTCCCCACCCCGATCAGCATTACGTAGGCCTCACCTCCAATCTAAAATCCCGGCTGGCGGCACACAATGCCGGTCAATCCCACCACACAGCAAAGTACCTCCCCTGGAAGCTCGTCACCTATCTCGGTTTTGCAGATGAATCCAAGGCGTCGGCCTTTGAAAAATATCTCAAATCGGGGTCCGGCCGTGCCTTCAGGTATAAGCACTTCCTCTAGTTCGCATGTCTAGGGCCAGCTGGTACACATGTACCCTCGCCTTCAGACACAGAAAAATAGGTTAACAATGTCCCCCACCAACACATCTACAGAAACGCGAAAGAATGAGAAAAGGAGCCACCTGGTGTTGGGAAGGCCAGCATTCTGCTGGAAAAGGAAGCTGGAAAACAGATGAGACCCCCAGGAAGAAGATGAAAGAAATCCTCCACGACCTCGGCTTTGTCAATGTCCGTGACCCCTCAGCGTTTGTGACCCCTCAGCGTTATTGGCAACTGCGTATCCTTGCCACCTAAGTAATCCTTGGCAAGAATACACATGCAAGAAGGCTGGTATTGTGCTAAGTTAGCGCCCATGAATCCAAAGAGCAGCCAGGCACCAAATACCACCATCGACCCTTCCATTAATGAGTACCGCAAGCATCTGTGGGACGCTCTTCGGGCGGGACAGGAGCAATATGATAAATATCTCCTGACCCTGTCGAGCGGCGGGCTTGCTATTTCTCTGATGATGCTCAAGGAGGTTTTCGGCAAGACGCCACTGGCATGCCCGACAGTCTTAATATGGTCATGGGTTCTTTTCTGTCTCTGCATCGTATCAACGATTATCTCGTTTCTTACCAGCCAGAAATGCCTGAGAAGACATCTCGAAAAATATGAGGCGTACGTTGCAACCGGGAACGACGAGAACCTGAAGAAGCTTGACCCGCTGGAGCGATTAACGAATTACCTCAACCATGCTTCAGGGGTGTTTTTGGTTCTGGCGATAACCGCTACAATTATTTTTGCATCAACCAATCTCCAAAAGGGGGCTTTCATGCCGAACTATCCGACAGATAACGGGCAACGGGGATACACCCCGCCGCAAATGCCGACAGTCAATCCGGGGGCTGGCTATACGCCACCCCAGGCACCAACGCAGCATGCGCCGACGCCACCCCCGCCAGCGCCCCCACAACCGAAGTAATCAGGAGGAGTCATGCTTTACCTTGGGCATTTCTCGTTTGATGAAACCACGGAAGAGGGCAGGTTCGGTCACTTCACCTCGATAGTCGAGGCCAAGACACCTAAGGCGGCAGCACGAGCCTTCGAAAAGCTCATCAAGGATATGAGGAAGAAAAAGACCCTGTTCGGTGAGGAACCGATGGAGGTCTATTTTGATATGTGCATCGAACTCGGAGCCGTCCCGCCGACCGGGCTTATCACATGGTACTCTTCGTATAGCGGGGAGGTGGCGGGGAGAATAAGCACCGCTCTCCCTCATGAGGATTCCGGGGGATGCATGGCCTATGATGTTTATCCAGACGGCGAAGACCCGCCCTCTGAAACACCTCCCAAGGGACCGCAAGAGTGGAAGCCCTTTGTCACTTTCGAACCGACCGTAGCGCAAAAGAGAGCAGCGGCGGCTAAGGCTGAGATGGAGAGGTTGGCACGGCAAACACTGCCACCCGCAAGAAAGCCTTTTGCAAAGAAGCACTGGGGGCACTGAGGGGAATCCAAGCCTTCATTTGGCAGGAACTAACAAGATATTGATTAAACGTACATTTTTTGTTAGCATGTGATGGCCTGGGAATCGAACCGCAGTCCGAAAAACCGGCGAGGAAGTCTGATTTCAGCAGCAAGCTAAAGCCGCAAATAAACAGGCTACTTAGGATTTAGGTTTCATGAATGTAATACTAGATGTTTTAGTGGGTAATATTGGAATATACCAGTAGCCTTCGCCAAGGCTTCGGCTGGCTCGCCAGAGTCAGTCGGAGCCTTGTCTTTTTGGCGAAGGCTGTCCGCCGTAGCAACCTGATCCAGAACGAGCCACCTCTCCAACTCAGTCCCCCCTGGGGAAATCCTACATGCTTTCACCTTTCAATCTTGCAAAGTAGCAGGAAATCCGGCCAATCATCCCCCTCATCAAAAAACTGTCGATGTAGGCGCCGTTTTAACCGAGAATCGGGAGTCAAAACGCCCTTTAAAGTGAACCATAGGGATTTGACACGGGGAATATTATTCCCTATACTGCGACTGCATGACCCGTCTTCATCACAACCGAAACTGGAAGATCGAAGTTTTCGGCCGCGAACATGGCATCCCTCATTTCCATCTGCGCTGGCCGGAAGGAGGGGGGGCTTGGTCGGAGCCCCGCCAGCCGACATTCTGGCCGAGGCGCGAGCCTGGGCTCGGCAGAACAGGGAGCGAATCTGGAGTGAGTGGCAAAAGTTGAACCGAGGATGACGTTATGACTCAACAGATGATCAGATCGGTTGCCGCCGAGGCGCCGTCAAGGGTTACGTTATTTTGGCGCTCCGGCAAGCATACCAGAGTGGAGTTGGCCGAATATTTGGAGTCTCCGGGATGCGAAAAACTTAGGGACCCCGCTTTTTTTGCCAGTGTCACTGTGGAGGAATGGGGGCACGGGATCAAGTGGGGCGACGGCGAACTCGGTATCGATGCGGACACCCTGTACCGGTTGGGTAAGGAACAAGCGGGACTCGCCTATCCCGTGACCGAGTTCAACGCGTGGATGGAGCGAAACGGTCTCTCCCTGGTTGCTGCCGCCAAGGCGCTCGGCCTCACCCGTCGTACGGTCGTGTACTACCACGGGGGGCACAAACCGATTCCGGTTTATATCAGGCTGGCATGCATCGGGTGGGAAACCCTTCGGCTGCAGAACGCGGCCTAAATAATCGAGCCTGCGCCTTCTGCAGAATCTGGAGAGGAAGTAGGCACAGAAAAAGGGATCGGCTTTGCAGCCAACCCCCTACCTCCGAGAGACTTTGTTATCTCTCATGCGGTCCCGGTGAAACAACTTTCATCGGGACGCGGCGTCTCTAGATCCGGCCTTTCAGCAGGTCTTTGCCCTTCTGCACCAAGTTCGCGTTGGTGTCGATGACGTCGTTGAAGAATCTTTCCACTTCCTTATCGCCCTCGACGTCTTTTATGTACTGTTGGCATGTGTCCGCTGCTTGTGATGCGTTATAGATGACGCTAACCAGATCGTACTCTTTGTTTTTAAGCAGGTCCCTTGGCATTTTGAGCCTCCTCGACGTTTACTGTAGTCCTTCCTCGCCCTCCTGTTGCGATTCACCCGACGCCAAGCCTCAGCGTCAAATAAAAGTTATTCATGACCTGAGGCTTATTTTACTCTTAACCCTGTGCTTTTTCTACACCTGAAATTGATGCAATATCTGCACGTTGGGCCTTCGTCCCCTGGGCTTGCACCACACAACGCCGGCCAATCCCACCACACAGCAAAGTACCTCCCCTGGAAGCTCGTCACCTATCTCGGCTTTGCAGATGAATCCAAGGCGTCGGCTTAGCATCAGGAGGGGCAGAGCTTGACATCGCCCGAACTCGGCAGACCCGTTCGATCGAGTCCTTTCCCGCTATATTGTTGATTATAGCGGGTATTCATGTATACTGGCGGCTGCATTTCCCGGTCCCTACAGGGTAGATGTTGCACCTACTTCATCCTCAGCAAGCGGTAGAATGATTCCACTCGCGAATCGAAGGTGTACTCATGACAAAACGTGAACTTTTCTTGCGCATCGAAGACCTGAAACTACAGCTGGTGGCTAAATATGCCCCGGACAAGGTCATTTTGTTTGGTTCTGCCGCTCGTGACGATGATGAGATTAACGACGTCGACCTTTTGATTGTGAAGGAGGACGTCCCTGTGTTGGGCGCTGAGAGGATACGTCAATTGTATCGGCTTATGGATACCGATCTTCCGGTTGATTACCTTGTCTACCGGCCATCCGAAGTGGCAGAGCGGCTTTCTCTGGGCGACCCTTTCGTTACCGGCGTCTTCAAGGAAGGAAAGGTGCTCTATGGCTGATGTCGCTATTATTAGGGAATGGCTGAACAAGGCGGAGGAAGACTTGCGTTTCGCCGAGGCCAACCTTCTTGAGGGAAATGAGTTCTTCGCACAGATTTGCTTTCATTTCCAACAGGCGGCGGAAAAATACCTTAAAGCATACATCATAGGCAAAGGACTCGATTTCGGCAGGGTGCATGATCTCGTTCATCTGCTCCGAACCTGCGCGGCCCACGACCCCACTTTCGATGAGTTGAAGGAAGATTGTATTCTTCTGAATACAGCTTATATCGAGACACGCTATCCAGTGCATTGGCAGACCAATTATACGAAGGAAACGGCGGAACAGGCGCACGCAGCTGCCGTCGGAATAGCCGGAAAAGTTCGAAGTCAGCTTAGCCTATGAAAAGAAGCCGCGGCCGGTGCCGGCCGGCTGGCGGCTGGGACGCTGGTAGGCCCTTTCATTATGGCGGGAAATAGGGTTTCAAACATTAGGTGCCTTTCGCACGCCTGCTTTTGAGTCAGGCGCTACCTTGGGCTATGTCAATGTCGGACCTAGCCCCTAAGTGTGTAGTGGATGGGGGCTGAGCGGCACGATATGTATGGTACCTAATCGAAAATTCTGGTAATAATGCAGCTTCTCCGCACCAGCAGAGAAGCTGTTTTTGATTCTCCCGTTCAGTTTTAAAGACCGCAAAGGAGCAGCATGGCAATCAAGAAATCTGAACTCTACTCATCACTCTGGAAGAGCTGCGACGAGCTGCGTGGTGGGATGGACGCATCTCAGTACAAAGACTATGTACTGATCCTGCTCTTCATTAAATATGTAAGCGACAAGTACGCCGGACAACCAGATGCGCTGATTGAAGTTCCCGAGGGTGGGAGCTTTGCCGATATGATCGCCCTGAAGGGTGACAAGGAGATTGGCGACAAGATCAACAAGATCATTGGAAGACTCGCCGAGGCCAACGAGCTGAAAGGTGTCATCGATGTCGCCGACTTCAACGACGCCGACCGGCTAGGCAAGGGCAAGGAGATGGTGGACCGTCTTTCCAATCTTGTCGCCATTTTTGAGACTAAGGGGTTGGACTTCAGCCGCAACCGAGCCGAGGGAGACGACATCCTCGGTGATGCATATGAATACCTGATGCGCCACTTCGCCACCGAGTCTGGGAAGAGCAAAGGGCAGTTCTACACCCCCGCAGAAGTCTCACGGATCATGGCCAAGGTCATCGGCATCGGGAACGCCAAGAGCAATGCCGAGACGATCTACGATCCCACCTGCGGATCTGGGTCGCTGCTATTGAAAGCCCATGACGAAGCGAAGGGCAGCACACGTCTGGATCTTGCGATCTATGGACAAGAGATGGATAACGCAACCGCCGCTTTGGCAAAGATGAACATGATCCTCCACGACTGCCCTACGGCAGAGATATGGAAGGATAATTCCCTTTCCACCCCGCACTTCAAAGAGAAGGAAGGTGGCATCAAGCGCCATGACTATGTGGTCGCCAATCCGCCTTTCTCCACAAAGGCATGGAGTAACGGTTTCGACCCAGCGAACGACCTGTATGGCCGCTTCACCTTCGGCATACCACCTGTCAAGAACGGCGACTATGCCTTCCTGCTGCACATCATTAATTCGCTGAAGAGCACCGGCAAGGGCGCAGTGATTCTCCCTCATGGCGTGTTGTTCCGTGGAGGAGCCGAAGGAACCATCCGCCGCAACATCATCCGCAAGGGATACATCAAGGGGATCATCGGTCTGCCGGCTAACCTGTTCTACGGCACTGGGATTCCGGCATGCATCATCGTCGTCGACAAGGAGCATGCCGCTGCTCGAACCGGAATCTTCATGATCGACGCCAGCAAAGGGTTCGTGAAAGACGGGAACAAAAACCGGTTGCGGCATCAGGACATCCACAAGATCGTTGACGTGTTCAACCGGCACATGGAGGTTGATAAGTTTGCTCGTATGGTTAGTGTCGCCGAGATCGAGTCCAATGACTTCAACCTGAACATCCCACGATACATTGACGCTACCGAACCAGAGGATCTTCAGGACATCGAAGCTCACTTGAAAGGAGGCATCCCTGATCGTGACGTAACCGATCTTTCCCCATACTGGCAGGTCTGCCCCAGCCTGAGGGAACAACTGTTTGCTCCTGCTGGTCGTTCCGGCTACAGCAATCTGAGGGTAGAAACGGGCAGCATCAAGACAACGATCTTCGACAATCCTGAATTTATTGCGTTCACCCAGTCGGTGTCGGTTCACTTCGACCGATGGAGAGCGACCACGACTCCCGCATTGAAGGGAATCACCGTCGGATGTCATCCCAAGGAACTTATAGAGCAGATCAGTGAGGAGTTGCTGACTGTATTCACTGACGTGGCATTACTCAACCGCTATGACGTTTACCAGCACCTGATGAGCTATTGGAGCGACATTATGCAGGACGACATGTACCTGATCGCCAGTGATGGCTGGCTGGGAACACCGGATCTGGTCCCGTCACCGCTGATCGTCAGCCGGTATTTCAGCACGGAACAGCAACAGATCGAAACGTTGGAGACGGAGCGGGACGCCATCGGCCAGCAGATCGAAGAACTGGAGGAAGAAAACAGTGGCGAGGACGGACTACTTGAAGACGCCAAGACCGACAAGGGGAGGTTGACCGCGAAGAGCATCAAGGACCGGCTCAAGGTGATCAAGCACGACCAAGAGTCTGCGGAAGAACGGAAGCTCTTGACCGAGTATCTGGGGCTGATCGAAGCGGAAACCGCTGCCAACAAGAAGGTGAAAGATGCCGTGAAGACACTGGACGCCAAGGTAGCTACAAAGTACGCCACCCTGACCGAGGACGAGGTGAAGAGGCTTGTTGTGGATGACAAATGGCTGGCAACTCTCGCCGCTGATGTACATACCGAGTTGGATCGGGTGTCGCAATCCCTCACGTCTAGGATCAGGCAGCTTGCAGAACGTTACAGTACAACGTTGCCGCAGTTGACGCTAGAGGTTGAGACGTTGAGTTCCAAGGTTGAGGAGCATCTGACGCGGATGGGGTTCGTATGGAACTGAGGTCGAGATATAAACAGACCGAGGTCGGGGTGATTCCGGAGGAATGGGAGGTGAAACCACTCAACCGAATTGGAAGAGTAATTCGGGGAGCAAGCCCTCGTCCAAAAAGCGATAAGCGGTTCTACGGAGGAAGTGTACCACGATTGATGGTGGAAGATGTCACCCGTGACAGGAAGTTTGTGACTCCATCTATTGACTTCTTGACTAAGGAAGGAGCAAAACGAAGTCGGCCTTGCAAACAGGGTACATTGACCATCGTATGCTCAGGGACACCTACCGTGGTCGGACTTCCATCTCTGCTGGCAGTCGATGCGTGTATCCACGATGGCATGTTGGCCTTAGTTGATTTAAATCAATCCGTTGAACCGGAATTCCTCTTCTACTGTTTGGCAAATTTGCAAGAGAAGCTCGATGCTGCCGCTACGCATGGTGGAACTTTTGTAAACCTTACTACTACTGGGTTTGGTGCATTCGTTATCTCGGTTCCCACACTCCCAGAACAACGTGCCATAGCTGCCGCTCTCTCCGACATGGATGCCCTGATTACCTCGCTGGACCGGATGATCGCTAAGAAACACAGCATGAAACAGGCAACCATGCAAGAGCTGCTGACCGGCAAGCGCCGACTACCGGGTTTCAGTGGGGAGTGGGCAGTGAGAACTTTTGACGAAATATTTAACTACTGTTCCACTGCAACCAATTCTCGCTCCGACTTGTCTGAAAGTTCAGGTGATACATATTATATCCATTACGGAGACATCCATACGAAGTACCATGGTCACTTAGATTTCCGCAGGGAACTGCCATCGAAGATTCCGTTTGAACTATGCAAAAGTGCAACACTTCTCCTGAACGGAGACTGGGTCATGGCGGATGCTTCGGAAGACTTTGCCGGAGTCTGCAAATCTATAGAGGTTCTAGGGCTTGAAGCTGATATTCACGCCGTCGCAGGTCTGCACACCTTTCTTCTTAGGGAAAAAACGCCTACTTTTTCAGCAGGTTTTAAGGGGCATCTCGGGAACCTCAATAGCCTTCATCAACAGCTTTTGCGAGTGGCAACTGGTTTGAAAGTTTATGGAGTGTCGAAGAAAGCACTAAAGGATCTCACTCTGCCAGTTCCGAGTCCCAAAGAACAAGCCGCCATCACCACGATCCTCTCCGACATGGACGCCGACATCGCCACCATGGAACAGAAGCTCGACAAGACACGTCAATTGAAACAGGGAATGATGCAGGAGCTGCTCACAGGAAGGATCAGGCTAGTATGACAACTATAACGCCAGAATCATTCTACATCGGTTGGGATGTTGGCGGTTGGAACTGCGACAGGAACAAAGAAAGCCGCGATGCCATCGTTATTCTTGATTTGAACCTCGATGTCGTCGGAGATCCGTGGCGCGGAAATCTGCGAGTTGATATCAATAAAGCTACGACGGCAGAAGAGTGGCTGAGTATCTTGTTTCAAAGATGCAAGACGGTCGTCCCAGATGGACCCAAGTCGGTTACCATGGCCATCGACACACCATTAGGGTTTTCTGAAGAGTTCGTTAGTCTGGTTACCAAGGGTATGCATGCAGGGGATCTGGACACTACTTCCGGCACCAATCCCTATCTGTTTCGCTACACCGAACGTTACCTGTACCAGAATGGTCTAAGACCATTGTCGGCCATCAAGGACATGATCGGGAGTCAGGCGACTAAGGGGATGCACGTACTCGCGAAGTTTGCACCTACTCTGGAATCCTGTGGTGTCTGGACGGATGGAATGGGCTTCAGAGCAATCGAAGCTTACCCTGCAGCATGCAGGGAGTCTGGTGTAATGAAGAATTTGCTGCAAAACTGCGATCTCCTGAAAGATGATGACCGGAACGATGCCAGAGTGTGCGCCATGATTGCCCACCTCTTCGCTACAGACCGTGAGCAACTTGTTTCACCACCAGTGGATGTGCCTGTCAACGAGGGATGGATTTGGATACCATAGGGAGGTCTGATGATGAGTGATGCTGCAACAGACAGAATGGAAAGCAGTTCCGCCAAGTCAGATAGAAACCCGAAACTTCAAAACCGAGTCGATCCTTGGGGGAAGTTCCATGTCACTCCAGAGCACGGCGCATGGATGGGTAATCGAGGCATTCTCCACAACGATCAAAAGCAGATAGTTTCTCAATGGCAAAATTATGGATGGGTCACCTGCATGTTGGAATACGGCGACACTCACCGTGATGAGTTGTTTGCCGAGGGGAGCTACTCGGAACTCTTCTTCCTTGATGAAGCCACCGCATTCGCAGCCGGACACAGGCCGTGCGCACAATGCCGAAACCAGCGATACAAGGACTTCAAAGCGGCATGGGTTGCTGCAAATGGTGACCATGTTTCTGCTGACGATCCTCCCATCGCCAAGATTGATCAGGAAATGCAAAAGGAGCGGTACACCCAAGGTGAAAAGAAGACTTATGAAGCAGGACTTGAAACCCTCCCAGCAGGAACCATCATCGAATTAAACGGTGGCGCTTTCCTTATCTGGCGCGGAAGGCTCTATCGTTGGTCCTTTGCTGGATACACTCTTCACAAAGGCAAACTGGAACCATCCAGCATAGTTCGAGTCGTGACCCCTGAGTCTGTCGTGAACATGTTTGCTCGCGGGTTCGTTCCACAGGTGCATGTCTCAGCATATCGGTAAAGGAATCCAACACCAGAACCATCCGAGGATACCATGACCACCGTCGGCCAAATCGAAAAGAAGACTCAGCAGCGAGTCGTTAGGCTGTTCCGAGATACCTTGGGATACGAACACCTTGGTGTCTGGATTGACCGCGAGAATAACCGTAATGTTGAGCCGGAGCTGCTACGTACGTTCCTGAAGAGGCAGGGACACGACGGGGCTGTCATCAGTCGAGCTCTACATGTGATCGAGAAGGCTGCTTGTGATCAGAGCAAGAAGCTGTACGACCGCAACAAGGAAGTCTACGAACTGCTCCGCTACGGGGTGAAGGTGAAGCCCGACGTGGGGGAGAACACCGTCACCGTCTGGTTGATCGACTGGAAGAACCCACTTGCCAACCATTTTGCCATAGCCGAAGAGGTGACGGTCAAGGGTGCCGACGCCAAGGCATATACAAAGCGCCCAGACGTTGTGCTGTACGTGAATGGGATAGCTCTGGGCGTACTGGAACTGAAGCGATCAACTGTCTCTGTATCCGAGGGCATCCGGCAGAATCTGGACAACCAGAAAAAGGTGTTCATCGACCACTTCTTCTCTACGGTGCAGCTCATAATGGCTGGGAACGACACCGAGGGACTTCGCTACGGCACCATCGAAACCAAGGAGAAGTATTACCTGACATGGAAAGAAGAGAGTCGGGTCGAGAACCCAATGGACCGTAGCCTCGCCCAAATTTGCAGGAAAGAGCGGTTCCTTGGGCTGATCCACAACTTCATCGTCTTTGATGCCGGAACCAAGAAGCTCTGTCGCCACAACCAATTCTTCGGCGTCAAGGCTGCGCAGGACCATGTCATGCGCCGAGAAGGCGGGATCATTTGGCACACTCAAGGCTCCGGCAAGAGTCTGACCATGGTCTGGCTGGCGAAATGGATCAGGGAGCATGTGACCGACAGCCGAGTCCTGATCATCACTGATCGCACCGAACTGGATGGCCAGATCGAGAAGGTCTTCAGGGGAGTGCATGAGGATATCTACCGCACCACCAGTGGTGCCGACCTGATTACCCGATTGAACGACACCAAACCTTGGCTGCTCTGTTCGCTGATCCACAAGTTCGGCGGCAAGGAAGACGGCGAAGAGGTCGGTGACGTTTCTGGGTATGTGGAAGAGGTGAAGAAGTCCCTTCCCGCAGGCTTCAAAGCCAAGGGTGATATCTACGTCTTCGTGGACGAATGTCACCGCACCCAGAGTGGCGAGCTGCACGACGCCATGAAGTCAATCATCCCCAACGCAATGTTCATCGGTTTCACCGGCACTCCTCTTCTGAAGTCCGACAAGAAACGGAGCATCGAAATTTTTGGCCGATACATCCACACTTACAAATTCGACGAAGCGGTCAAAGACAAAGTGGTGCTGGACCTGCGGTACGAAGCTCGGGATATCGACCAGAGCATCAAATCCCAGAAGAAAATCGACGAGTGGTTTGATGCCAAGACCAAGGGGCTTACCGATCTGGCCAAAGCCCAGTTGAAGGCACGGTGGGGTACTCTCCAGAAGGTTCTATCCTGCAAAGAAAGATTGGAGATGATCGTCAACGACATCCTCATCGACATGAATACCAAGGTCCGATTGATGGACGGTCGGGGCAATGCAATGCTGGTTTCGGGAAGCATCTACGAAGCATGCAAGTTCTACGACATGTTCTCGAAAACCGAACTGAAAGGCAAATGCGCCATAGTCACCAGTTACAAGCCGTCCATCAGCGACACCAAGGGAGAAACCACCGGAGAGGGTGACACCGACAATCTTCGCAAGTACGAAATCTACCAGAGAATGCTGGCGGATTGGTTCAATGAACTACCAGAGAAAGCAGTCAACAAGGTTGAGGAGTTCGAAGACCAAGTCAAGAAGATGTTCATCGACTCACCGGCGCAGATGAAGCTCTTGATCGTAGTAAACAAGCTTTTGACGGGGTTTGATGCCCCGTCGGCGACCTACCTGTATATCGACCAGCAGATGAAGGACCACGGGCTTTTTCAGGCGATCTGCCGCGTAAACCGGCTGGATGGCGACGACAAGGTGTATGGTTACATCGTTGACTACAAGGATCTTTTCAACAGTTTGGAAGGTGCCGTGAACGACTATACTTCCGGCGCTCTGGATGGCTACGACAAGGAAGATGTCGCTGGACTGCTGGAGAACAGGCTTGCCAAGGCGAAGGAGGACCTGGACGAGGCTAGAGAGGCGATCAAGGCGCTCTGCGAACCGGTGGAATCCCCCAGAGGCACGTTAGAGTATTTGCGCTTTTTCTGTGCTGAAGAGTCAGGTAATGCCGAACAGTTGAAGGAAAACGAACCGAAGCGACTGGCGCTCTACAAGATGACCGCCGCTCTCTTGAGAACCTTTGCCAGTCTGGCCAACGAGCTTGCTCCTGCTGGTTATACTTCCGTGGATATCGAGGCGATCAAGAGCGAGGTGGACCACTTCGACAAGGTTCGGAACGAGATGAAGCTGGCCAGTGGTGACTACATCGACCTGAAAATATACGAACCTGCGATGCGGCATCTGATCGACACTTATATCCGCGCGGAGGAGAGTGAAAAGATCTCGGCGTTCGACGACCTCTCCTTGATCGAGCTGATCGTTGAGCGTGGCGAAGAGGCTGTCGATGCACTTCCAAAGTCGATTCGCAAGAACAAGGAAGCGGTTGCCGAGACAATTGAGAACAATGTCCGCAAACTGATCATCGACGAGCACCCAATCAATCCGAAGTATTACGATGAGATGTCGGAACTGCTGAAGGCGCTGATCGAGCAACGTCGGCAGGATGCCATTACCTATCAGGAGTATCTGGCCAAGATCGTTGCGTTGACCAAGAGAGTGAAGAATCCCGACTGGGCAACATACCCAGCCAGCTTGAATACCAGAGCCAAACAGGCGCTGTACGACAACCTCGACAAGGATGAGGTGCTTGCTGTGGCGGTACATGACGCTGTCAGGGAGAGCATGCAGGACGACTGGCGTGGGAACTCGGTCAAGATCAAGAAGGTCAAGAACGCGATCAAGTCGATGCTCCAGAACGATGAAGTGACTACAGACCGCATACTTGAATTGGTGAAGAAGCAGCATGAGTACTGAATCACACCATATCATGGTCAGCGGGATCACGGTGGAAGTGGTACGCAAAGCGATCAAAAACCTGCATCTGGGCGTCTATCCACCGAACGGTAGGGTCAGGGTTGCTGCACCGGAAGCGATGGGTGATGAAGCAATCCGGTTGGCGGTGATTGGCAAGCTGGGTTGGATCAAGAAACGTCAGACAGGGTTCGCCGATCAGGAACGGCAATCCCCTCGGGAATATGTTACCGGAGAGACGCATTACTACCGTGGGAAACGATATCGGATAAAAGTGGTCTATCAGAACGGTCCGGCATTGGTAAGCATCAGCAGACTCAGCACTATCAATCTATATGTCAAAGTCGGCAGTGATACCGCTCGACGTGAGCGAGTGCTGTATGACTGGTATCGTTGCCGGTTGAAGGAGGTGGTCCCAGAGCTGCTGGCGAAGTGGGAACGGATCATCGGCGTCCAGACGGCTGCATGGGACGTTAAGCGGATGAAGACCAAGTGGGGAACTTGTAACATCAAAGCCCATCGCATCTGGCTGAATCTTGAGCTGGTCAAGAAGCCGGTTCATTGTCTGGAGTACATCCTCGTTCACGAGCTGGTTCACCTGCTGGAGCGGAATCACAATGACCGCTTCACCGCGTTGATGGATCAGTACATGCCATTATGGCCGCAGTACCGAGATGAACTGAACCGCGCACCGCTGGAGCATGGTGAGTGGGAGTATTAAGATAGGTCAGTGATAATGGCAGTGAAAGTGGGCGGCCGGGACGCTGAATGCCAAAACCTGGGGCATCCCCCTGGGGCACAAACACATCGGTTCTGAAATAATGGATAAAAGGTGACCAGTTATGGGGCCCAGATAGAGAAAAGGGAGGGAGGATGTAAAAACGCATGGAAAGGCTTTATCGTTGACTTCAATTACGAAAAGATATATTAAATAAGATTAATGTTGCGGTGTTGTCGGAGGCAGCTGGTGGAGTGCGAATGCAGAGAAAAAATACGAAGTAACGAAGCCGCTCTTGTCAGCAATGCTGAAAGGCGGCTTTTGTTTTTGTGCGTGATTTATCGGAAAGTCGGCATCGAGAATATCGCCGGAACATTTCTCGCCTGAACTGAAAAGTGTTTACCTTTTCGGTAAACTATATTATAAAAGGATATCCGAATGGATATTGAGTTTTCCTCCCCTGACCTTCAAGCCCTCTGTGAACAGCAACGACTCATGACGAAACAGCTTGGTGACAACTGTAGCCGCAAGCTCCGAACCCGGTTGGCTGACCTGCGTGCTGCGACCAATGTGGCCGAGCTGACTTCAGGTCGACCTCATCCCTTGAAGGGCGACCGCGCCGGCCAGTTTGCTGTCGATTTGCATGGGGGCAAACGTCTCGTCCTTGAACCGGCCAACAACCCCATTCCCACTCGTGATGATGACTCTATCGCGTGGGACCTTGTCACGAAGGTCCGCATCGTTTTTATAGGTGACTATCATGACTAAAGCCGTAGCGACATTTTCTCCTGACTGGATCTCGCCGCCGGGCGACACAATTCTCGACCTTCTTGAAGAGCACGGCTGGAAACAGACCGAACTGGCCAAACGTACCGGTTATACCACCAAGCATATCAGTCTGTTGATCAACGGGAAGGCACCGATAACGGAAGATACTGCCATCAAGCTGGAGCGGGTTGTCGGCAGTACCGCCCACTTCTGGCTTTCCCGTGAAGCCCAGTATAGGGAAGGGCTGGTGCGCATAGCCGAAAGGGATTCGTTAAAGTTTGTAGCGGATTGGCTCAAGGAGCTTCCTCTGAAAGAGATGCTCACCTTCGGTTGGATTCGGGCCTTTGCCGACAAGGGGGAGCAGGTTGCGGAATGTTTGCGGTTCTTTGGTGTTGCGACGGTTGATTTGTGGAGAAAGGAATATGGAGAGCCAATGGCGGCTTTTCGTTCTTCAGACAAATTTGACAAGCATGCCGGTTCAGTTGCTGCGTGGCTCCGTCAGGGGGAGAGGAGCGCAGCTACCTTAAAGACAGAACCGTATGAAAAATCTTCATTCAAAGAAGCCCTTGGGGCATTGCGGACACTGACCAGAGAACCTGCCCCTGAAATATTCATTCCTAAATTAGTTGAAGCATGTGCCAAAACCGGTGTCGCCGTGATAGTCGAACCAGCGCCGAAAGGATGTCCCGCCAGCGGGGCCACGCTGTGGCTCTCGCAGGACAAGGCGCTATTGATGCTGAGCCTGCGGCATAAGACCAATGACCATTTCTGGTTTTCGTTCTTCCATGAGGCGGGACACTTACTGCGCCATGGCAAGCGACTGCGCTTCATCGAAATGGAAGGTACGCTCAGCAACGAGCATGAAGATGAGGCCAATGAGTTTGCCCGGGACTGGCTGATCCCACCCCATTATTCCCAGAGCCTTGTCTCCATGCAGAAAACCGAGGCCACGATAAGAACGCTAGCCGACCAGTTGGAAATAGCTCCGGGCATCGTAGTCGGCAGGTTGCAGAATGAAGGGCTGCTTCAGTGGAATACCGTTTTGAACAAATCTCTTAAGGTGCGTTACGAATGGCGGCACGAGGCCTGAAAATTTTTTTCAATCCGGGCCGAACTCGAAATAGTTTTCATAGAACTGTTTCTGGTTTGAGAAAAGTTGCGACAATTCATGGAAAAAGTTTTTCGATCCGGGGCGAAGTGGAAATGTTTTCCGCAAAACTGTTTTGGTCTTCATGGAAGTTGCGACAGTTATGGTAAAACTTTTTCGATCCGGTCTGAAGTGAAATTGTTTTTGTGAAAACTGTTCGGATTCTCACGGAAGTGGGAACAGTTGTTGGAAAAACTTTTGCAATTTGGACCTAACTGAAAATGTTTTACGTAGAACTGTTCTGGTTTTGACGAAAGTTGCGACAGTCTCTAAAAAAGTTTTTTGAACAGGTGCCGAACTGAATACGTTTTCCGAAAAACTGTTCAGGTTCAATGAAAGTTGCGACAACTTTTGGAAAAACTTTCACAGCCTGGTCCGAAGTCGGTGAAAGTCTGCAGTTTGTCCCGATGTGTAGAAAGATCCTCCTGTTTCACAAAAAGAAACGCGGCTGCCTCGTAGAGGCAGCCGCGTTTGTCATTTGATTGGATATGATTTCTTACAATACGATGATGGAGGCCGTCGCGGACCACTGGCTGGTGCGACCTGCGTCATGGTACCTGACCCTGAAGTACAGCCTCTTTGCCGGCTCCAAATTTTTCAGCTCGGTGCGGGCCCTGGAGTAGATTCCCAGGCTGCCCCACGATGCTTCATCGCCGGGATCGTGATCGGTCATCTGCAGCTCATAGCTTGCCGTGTTTTTCGCGCGCTTTACCACAATAACCACGGTCCCTGACACTGAACCATGTTTCGGACTGGCTTCCGGCGGCGCCTCCAGAAGATTGGTCGTGGTTTTAATGGAGTGCCCTTTGTGTTTCTGATCGAAGCCGGCGTTGAGCAGGATGCTCGAGTCATTCCTGTGCAGAGAAAGCATGACGAGGTGAGAGGCATTCATCGACAGGGCTAACTTCGTGGCATCCCAAGCCGCAATCTTTTCCTCTCTCATTTGCCGGTCGCCACCGGCCGACCGATCGCGGAGCACTGCCAAGTTGTCAGCCATCTGCCTCAGCTTGTCCGCCCTCGAAACATACTCGGGACAATCCTTGAAGGCAGAGTGCACCTCCTGCTTGTCCGCTATGAACCTCACCCTTACGATGAAGTCGTTGATGCTCAGATCGTTGAAGCTTGTTTCTAAAATTTCCGGGATCGCTGACACGGATAATCACCTCCTCTTTGTGTATGATTAGAATGAATTAATGCTAGCATCTGTGGTTTATGTTGTCCAGCGAGGGGGGGCATTTTTCCCCTGGCTACAGGGGAACGCACGTCAGTCTAGTGTCCCAGACGGGTTTGACGCCGCGACGAAGGCAGGTGTAGTTGGGGTCGAAGCTCCCACAGTCGCCAACATGCTTTATAATGATGGACAGGCAAATGTAAACCGAACCGACGTGGTTTCGGGCGAAGGCACATGAATGGCGCTGGTGGCGCAGCATCTGCGAGAAAATATGAAGAGTGAACTCCAAAATGCGGACTTCAAGCGGTTCCCCTCCAGTGTGTTGCTGTTCTGCCTCCTGTTGATGCTCCTCCTGGTCACGAATGCATCCTGCCAAACCGGAGATGGCATCCTCGCATTGCAGTCGTACGACAACGGCCTTACCTCGACCGGCTCTTTTTACCAATCCAACAAGTGGCTTGTCCGGGGAAGCATAGCCGGGTTTGCGACTGCAATGCTGATCATCGTTTTGCTCCTCGTCAATATCAGAAAGCACCTGCACGCAGAGGCGCGGCTTGTCGAATCGGAAAACAGATTCAGAAGCCTTTCGGAAGATGCGCTCGCGGGCATTTACATCATCCAGGATTCCTTTTTCAGGTACGTGAACCCCAAAATGGCCGAGATCTTCGGTTACAGGGTTGAAGAGTTGGTGGACAAGATAGCTCCCCGTCTTCTCGTGCTTGAGGAGGATTGGCCACTGGTAAGGGACAACCTGCAGAAGAGGCTGACCGATGAACAGCATTCCATCCATTACGAATTCCGTGGCGTGAGGAAGGACAAGGAGATCGTTTTCATAGAAGTTTTTGGCAGCCGGACCGTCATTCAAGGGAAGCCGGCCGTGATCGGAACGTTGCTGGACATCACCGATCGAAAACGGGCGGAGGAGGAGATGCAAGCCCTCAATGCGGAGCTTGAGCAGCGAGTTACCGAGGAGGTCGAAAAGAATCTCCAGAAGGACCGCATGCTGTTTCACAACGCGCGCCTGGCGGCGATGGGAGAGCTGTTGAGCAATATCGCCCACCAATGGCGGCAGCCGCTCAACAGCCTCGCATTATTGATCCAGGGGTCTTTGCTTGAGTGCCGGCAAGGGGAACTGCACCGGGAATCGTTGACAGCCTGTGCCACCAAATCCATGGAAAAGATCAATTACCTGTCCAGGATCATCGATACATTCCAAAGCTTCTTCACCCCCGGCGGTGAGCGAGAGGAGTTCGACCCATCCGTCATGGTCGAGAAGGCCGTAGCCCTGGTGGGGACAAGCTATGAGCAGAGCGGGATCGCGTTGCGGGTCATCAACCATGGCACAGTTCCGATGAGCGGCTTCGCCCTCGAATTTTCCCAGGTGATCCTGAACATACTCAACAATGCCAAGGACGTGCTGGTTGAACGAGGGACCGCGGAACCGGTTGTCTCCATAGAGTGTCGCTGCGAAGATGGCAGAAATGTCATCAAAATCAGGGACAATGCCGGGGGCATCCCGCAAGCGATACTGGACAAGATCTTCGACCCCTATTTCACGACCAAGTTCCAATCGCAGGGGACCGGCCTTGGCCTCTACATGTCCAAGATGATCATTGAAAACATCATGGGGGGGAAGCTCTTCGTACACAACATCCCTGAAGGAGCCGAGTTCTCCATCGAGCTTCCGGTGTGAAGACTTTACATTGCCCCAATGGATATAATGTTGATAGCTCAGGAGGTCCCGGCGATGGTCCGCTACTACAAGATGAAGCGGTTGTGAAAGGGGAATAGCAGGCGCTTACTTAGCGGGAGTACACGGCAATGACACGCGGAAAGTCAATGTGTTAGGGGACGGTAACGCGGATGTTTGCCCTTGACTCGGTTGGCCGCCATAAGCTATCTTGCTTCTGCAATCCAGCAGATCCGGTAGCTCAAGATAACGACAATACTAAACCACCCGTGAGGGTGGGACGGAAAGCCTAAGGGTCTCTTCGAGACAGCCGGGTCGCCGAAATATCGCCACGATATTCGGCCCCGGCTTTTTTTATTAAAGGAACATTACCCGTTACAGAAGGAGTAAAGGCATGAATTTACTGAAGAGCCTACTCAATGCATTTAAAAAATCAGGCAGTACCAGGAGTTCTTGCAGAACACGGATGATTAACGACAGGTTTTTTGAGTGTAAGGTAAAGAGGCCAAATCCCAATTACTGCGATCACTCGCTATGCTCTGGTGAAGGGTTCATCTGCAACCATGAAGATAGGCATATCTTCGCTCGGAAATAGCCCGTAGTTATTGTGGCACTCAAGGCCCGCATCCTGCGTCACTGGCATGCTGAGCAACCTGACGCTGTTGTAATTTACTTTGATGCAGTTTATAATCCCCATTCAGTAAAACTTGCGGGCTGTCAACTTCCATAAATCATCTTCATTTCATGCAGGAGAGGGGGGACTAACGTGAATAAATTCGTAGCCGTTCTCATTTTTTGCCAGATCGCGTCAATCCAGTCTGCCAGCGCCTTCGCCGACGAATACTCGGATTGCAGAGTGCCGTGCGAAACCGAGTATGCCGTCTGCGCAAACCAACCTGCTGCACCTGACCCTGAGGCCCAGACTGCCCACAACGAATCATGCCACGCTAGGATGCAGTCGTGCTATGCCGCTTGCGAAAGCCTGAATCCAGCAACGAAGCCGACCAGCCTCGATGTCCCTTCGCAGACAACTAACTGAACCTGACCCCCCTGCTCCCTTTGGAGATAAAATGAGCTGGCAGGTCTACATCATCCTCTGCTCCGACAACTCCCTCTATACTGGAATCACCACGAACATCGAAAGGCGCTTCCGGCAGCATGCCGATGGAAGAGGCGCAAAGTATTTCCGGGGCCGCCGACCTGTCAAGGTCGTGCTTCTGGAGGAGGGACACTCTCGGAGTTCTGCGGGGGCAAGAGAGGCAAAGGTCAAATCCTTTTCCCGTGCTGCAAAGATGCTCTTGATTGAAGAAGTGGCCCAGGAACAGACTGTGAGCTACCAGAGGGAAAAATGGGAAACTTCTCTGCCGTAATTATCGACTTTGAAACAACTGGCCTTTCGCCGAACATGGGTGATCGGACGATAGAAGTCGGTGCCGTGCTCGTGCACGATTATCAGATCGTGGACAGGTTTCACAGCCTCATGAATCCCGGCATGAAGATCAGCTCCTTTATTGCGGATTACACCGGTATCACCAACGCCATGCTCTCCACAGCACCGCCAATCGAAGATGTCATGAGGAACTTGGCAAAGTTCATTCACCAACACCACTTGGTGGCCCACAACGCATCTTTCGACTCGAAATTTCTCGATTCGGAACTCGGCAGGATCGGCCATAAACGAAAGAACGAGTTTGCGTGTTCCATGTTGGCGGCCAGGAGAATCTATCAGGATGCTCCAAATCATAAGCTTGAGACCCTGGTCCGCTATAAGAGGTTGAAAACGGACGGTACTTACCACCGCGCCCTGGCTGATGCCGAGATGACCGCACACCTCTGGTTACGCATCATATCCGACATCAAATCTGATTATGGATTGAAGCAGGTCAGTTTTCCACTGATGCAGCAACTGGGACGAGTACCGAAGAAAAAAGTTGAAGAGTTTATGAAGAAAACCCGCCACCCAAAAGGGTAGGATGATCCGGGTCCTGTTGGGCAGCGGCACCGGGCTAGGACTCAGCATTCACCGTGGTTCAAGTTCGTTCATTTCCGATTGACACTCGCCAGATATTTTATGATCGTATTCGGCAACATTCTGATATCAATGGGTTTGTCGATGTAGCCGTCAAAACCGGTGGCAAAAAAATCATCCTTGTCATCGATCGTGGTGGCGCATGAAAGAGCCAAAATTCCGATATCCTTCGTCCGAGGGTCGGAACGGAGCAGTTTCCCCGCATCCAGCCCGTTCATGACCGGCATCTGGATATCCATCAGGATCAGGTCGGGATGATGCTCCCGCGCCAGATGGACCGCTTCTTCGCCGTTCTCCGCAAGCAGCACGTCAAATCCGGATATCACAAGCACATCGTGAAAAAGAACCCGGTTTTGATCGTTATCGTCCACTACAAGTATCGTATGCGGCATGTTACCTCCTCGGGTGGAACCTGCTGTCCCCCTCATTATTCGCGATGGTCGCCCCGTTCGAAATAGCTTTGTATGGTCAGGGGAAATACCCGTGTATCGATCGGTTTGGCGATGTAGCCGTCGAACCCGGCTGCAAGTATCCTTTCCCGGTCGCCAAGCATGGCAAAGGAGGTAAGGGCGATGAGCCTGAGCTGCCGGGTCAACGGATCGTCCTTCAGAATTTTTGCGGCGGTAAAGCCGTCCATGATGGGCATCTGGATATCCATGAGAACCAGATCGGGACCATGTTTTCTGGCCTCCTCCACCCCGTCGGCGCCATTTTTCGCCTCCAGAACCGTGTAGCCGTGATAGTTCAGGATATCGCTCATCAGTAAGCGATTGTTGTAATTGTCTTCAACGATAAGGATCGTGCGGTTCATATTTCAACTCCCGGTCGCCGTGATTTCTTGCAGTAACGGAATGGCAAAGAAAAACCTGCTTCTCTTGCCGATTTCACTTTCCACCCCCACTTGGCCGCCGTGAAGTTCAACCAGCCGTTTGGTCAACGCAAGACCAAGACCGGTACCTTTGTATTCCTTGTTGCAGGGAGAGTCTAGCTGGCTGAATTCCCTGAAGAGCTTTGGAATATCCTCCCGCTTGATACCGATGCCGCTGTCTTCGACGGTTATCTCCACAAAATCCTCTGCCTCGGGTTGTCTTTCGCCCTGCAGGTACTTTCCCGCTGCCCGCATGTCGGAAAGAGACGTTCTTTGCGCCGTGACCCGTATGATTCCACCATCGGGCGTAAATTTGACGGCGTTGGAGAGCAGGTTGAACATGATCTGTTTGAGTTTTCTCTCGTCTGCAATCAGTTCGATATCACAATCAGCCGAAAGCTCCAGACCGAACCGCAAATTGTGCTTAAGAGCCTTTTCCTGAAACATGGTGAGGGTGCCGGCGATAACCTCGCGGAACTTCACCGTGGACGGTTCCAGCACCAGCTTGCCCGCTTCCACCTTGGCGAGATCGAGGATATCGTTGATGAGGTTCAGCAGATGGCGCCCGCTGAACAGGATATTGTTTACATATTCGTGCTGTTTCGCGTTCAGTTGGCCGAACATCTCATCCACCAGCACCTCGGAGAAGCCGATTACCGAATTGAGCGGGGTGCGCAGCTCATGGCTCATATTGGCGAGGAAATCGGACTTGGCGCGGTTGGCTTCTTCCGCCTGGATTCTTGCCTCGTGCACGATTTTCTGCTGCTTTTCCAGTTCGGCATTCACGGCGAATAGTTCCTGGTTCTTCAAATCCATTTCCGCCATGTTTTCTTCCAGTTGTCCATTGAGCACTGACATTTCCTCGGTGGCGTTGGCAAGCTCCTGGTTGTTTTGAATGGCCGTTTCGTAGGTGGAAAGGAGCAGGTTGAGGATCTGGAGGCGGTCAGAGTTGATGAAATATTTTTTACCACGAAAGAATATCTCCAATCCCATCCGGACCCCCTGCTCGTTCTCCTGGTTGCTGTTGGCCAGGATGTGCTGGATGCGGGAGAGGAGAAAGTTCTCGTTGTACGGCTTCGTTACGAAATAGTCGGCGCCGCACTCCAGTCCCATGATGACGTCGTCGGGATCGGAGAGCGAAGTGAGCAGGATGACCGGTATGGTTTGCGTCTCATGGTCTCCCTTGATCCGGCGGCAGAGTTCGTAGCCGTTCATTTCAGGCATGACGATGTCGCTGATCACCGCCAGAGGCCTCTTCCCTTCGAGAGCGGCCAATGCCTCCTTCCCGTTGGCGGACGACTCCACCCGAAAACCGTGCATTTCCAGCATGTGTCGTAACTTTTCCCTCTGGGTGGGGCTATCCTCCGCTATGAGGATCAGGTCAGGGGATTCGATCTTCATCGTGATTGACTCCTGTTACCTGTTTAAACGGTAAAGTGAAGCTGAATCTGCTCCCCTTCCCGATCTCACTCTCTACCCGGATTGCGCCGCCGTGCAGTTCTACGAGACGCATGGTCAACGCCAGGCCCAGGCCGGTGCCTTCATATTCCCTGGTATAGACCGATTCCAGTTGGGTGAATGGTTTGAAGAGCTTCGGGATATCTTTCACCTTGATCCCTATGCCGCTGTCTGCCACGGCAATCTCTATGAAATCACCAGCTCTCACGGCGTTCACGTCTATGGCTCCCCCCGCCGGGGTGAATTTGACCGCATTCGAGAGCAGGTTGACCATGATCTGTTTCAGCTTTCTCTGATCCGCCGTAATGTTTGCATCGGCTTCCGGGGCAAGCTCCAGATGGATGCCTATCGCACCCTTCATGGCCTTTTCCTTGAACATCATCAGCGAGTCATTCAATAATTCCCTTAGTGGAAATACGCTCAGCTCAAGCTCCATCTTCCCCGATTCCACCTTGGAGAGATCGAGGATGTCGTTGATCAGGGAGAGCAGGTGCCTGCCGCTGGCATGGATGCTGTTTACATATTCCTGCTGCTTCTCATTCATCGGACCATAAAGCTCGTCTTGCAGCAGTTCGGAAAACCCGATTACCGAATTGAGCGGGGTGCGCAGTTCGTGGCTCATGTTGGCCAGAAAATCCGACTTGGTCCGGCAGGTCTCTTCCGCCGCAAGGCGTGCGATCTCGGATTCCTGTAGTTTCCTCCGTTGCGTGACGTCCCTGAACGCTCCAATAATGTGTGTTTTTCCGTCCAGAATGATCGGTGAAGTATTTACATCCGCGTAAAATACGCTCCCGTCCTTTCTTTTGACCGGGAGGTCCTCCGCAACTGAAATCTCCCCCTTTATCTGTCTTTCAAACTGCCTGATAACGTGCGGCAGTTTATCTTTCGGGTGGATATCCGCAATGCTGAGCCGCAACAGCTCGTCCTCACCGTAACCGAGCATGCGGCAGATCGCCCTGTTGCACATATAAAATTTATTGTCCTCGATACGGAGCGCGATCAAGCCGTCGCTGTTGCTCTCGAAGATGGTTCTGAATCTCTGCTCCGATTCTTTCAGGCACTCCTGCGCCTGTTTGCGTTCGTTTATTTCGTCGGTAAGTTCCCGCGTTCTATCGTCAATCGTTTCTTCAAGCATCTCGTTGAGGGTTCGAAGCTGCCTCTGCACCGTGTTCAATTCCCTGTTCTGCCAGACGGCGCTCTCGTAGGTGGAGATGAGAAAACTGAGGGTCTGGGCGCGGTCCGAATGAACCTCGTAGCATTTATTCTCATATTCAAACGAGATGCACTTGAGTTCGGGGTGGTTCCTGAACTGGATCGGATTGTCCAGAAGCGACCGAACCTTCGTCATGAACAGATCATCGCAGACCGTTTTCGTCATATAGGCGTCAGCGCCCGATTCGAGGCCGCGGATGATTTCTTCCGGTTCATACAGTTGCGTCAACAGCACTACGGGGATATCCCTCAGGGACCCCGTATCTTTCAACTCCCTGCACATCCGGTATCCGTCCATCCCCGGCATCACGATGTCACTGAGGATGAGCGACGGCTTGAGCGTTTGCGCCAATGTCAGCCCCTCTGCGCCGTTATTCGCAACGGCCGTCCGGTATCCTTCCCGCGTGAGCATCCGGTTGAGCACCTCTACCTGTACCGGGCTGTCTTCGACGATAAGGACCAGTTTTCCGTTTTCATGTTCTCCGGGCATGATGCCTCCCCCTTTCTCTGTATCCCGGCTATTTATCAACCAGTTGGGCGATGAGCGCGGCTATCCTCTCCGGCGGCAGGATGAAGCTTGCGGCGCCGATCTTGATCGCCTCGCCAGGCATGCCGAAGATGATCGAGCTTTCCTCGTCCTGCGCCACTGTCACGGCCCCTTGGCTCCGGAGCAGTTTCAGGTCGTCGGCGCCGTCCCTTCCCATTCCGGTCAGCAGCACGCCCGCGCTGTTTGAGCCGAATGTCTCGGCGACGGAACGGAAGAGCCGGGCCACGGACGGTCTGAGACCATTTTCAGGAGCCTCGGTGGAGAGGACGATGCGATCGTCCCTTCCCGCCAGCATATGGAGACCGTCCGGAGCGAAATAGGCATGGCCCGGAGCCGGGTACTCGCCATTGATGGCGATATGGGATGGAAAACCGGTGGTGGAGGCGAGCCATTTTACGAAGTTTTCCATGAATCCCAGCGCCATGTGCTGTACGACCAGAATCGGCACGGACAGATCTTTCGGTAACGCGGAAAATATCTCCTGGATGACGGCCGGACCTCCTGTTGAGGCGCCGATGGCCACTACCCGGATCTTGTCCGAAGTAACCTTGGCCGCGACCGTGCGAGGAGGCGGAACTTGCGCCTCTGTGCGAAGCTTGGGCCAGCGTCTGACAACCTTTATCTCGCTCATCATTTTCACGGTTTTGATCAGCTCGGCGGCATCATTCGGGTAGTCGGGGTGCCCTAATCCCGGCGGCTTCCTCACGATGGCCAGCGCACCCGCTTCCATGGCGTCAAACGACTTGTGCACATCATTGGCGTTGTAACTTCCACTGACGATGATGATCGGCAGCGGATTGCTCTCCATGATCTGGCGCGTCGTGTCGAAGCCGTTCAACTTCGGCATGTGGATATCCATGGTGACGATATCCGGCTTCAGCCGTTCCATTAAGGAAAGCGCCTCTTCACCGTGATTCGCGATCCCGACTACCGTGATCTGCGGATCGGAGGAGAGGATATGAGAGAGCCATTCTTGCTCGACCCGCGAGTCTTCTACTATGAGAACGCGTATCATGTTGCTTCCTTTAGACTAGTTTTTTCATGACTTCCAACAGATTACTCTGGTCGAAACTGCTCTTCACGATGTAGGCGTTTGCTCCGGCATCAATTCCGCGTTCCCGGTCTTCCCGCGAGGCGAGCGCGGTCACCAGCACTACCGGCAGATCGACATATTCCCTGTCGGCACGGATTTTGGCGGTGAGTTCGAAGCCGTTCATGCGCGGCATGTCAACGTCGGAGACCACGATGTCGAACGTACCGCTTTTCAGTATGGTAAACCCGTCAAGGCCGTCCACAGCCGTGACGACGGTGTAGCCGGAAGACTCCAGTATATTCTTGAGCAGGATCCGGGTGGTGATGGAATCCTCGACGACCAGAACGGAATGCGGCCGGCCCGCGCGCTCTCCCGCTTCTGCAGCGACACCGCGCCGGGACGAAAATGCGGCGCCCTTGATCGCCGAATTCAGCAGGTCGGTCACGTTGAGGATCGGCGCGACACGGCCGTTACCGAGGACCGTGGCGCCCGCCACATTGCGGACCCGTGAAAGCTGCGGTCCCAGCCCCTTGAGCAGCACCTCCAGCTCGCCAAGAACCTCATCCACCTGAAAGGCGATGCGTGTATCGGATGCGGCAAGAAGCACTACCGGCAGCAGATCGGAGAAGTTCGTCTCCCCATTTGATACGGGAAGTTCCAATACTCTCGCGAGCCGGGTCAGAGAGACGGCTTTGCCGTCCAGACTGATAGTTTCCCGATTTTCCACGCTCTTGATATCATCCGGCGCAACCCTCACTACCCTGGCGACATACATGGCGGGCAGCACGAACAGCCGCTCGCCAAGCCGCACGAGAATGCCGCGGAACGTGGCAACCGTCAGCGGCAGCGCGATACGGAAGGTTGTCCCCGCCTCCGGCGCAGACTCCACGGTGACCGTTCCACCCAGTTTCTCCACCTTTTCCCGGACGATGGCCAGGCCCAGCCCACGCCCGGAAATCTCGGTGATGATCGGGCTTGTGGTGATCCCGGACTGAAAGACAAACGCCAGAAGGTCCTGATCGCCGAGTTCGGCCACCTTGTCCGCTGGCAGCGTATCGAGCTTCAGCAGCGCGGATCTGACCCCCTCCAGCGGGATGCCGCCGCCGTCATCGGCTATAGTCAGCTCCACCTTGCCGTCTCTGGGGAGTACCGCGATTCTGATCGTTCCGCGCAGCGGCTTGCCTTTGGCCTTGCGCTCAGCGGGGTTCTCGATGCCGTGATCGATGCAGTTTCTTACCAGGTGCACCAGCGGGTCCTTCATCTCCTCCAGGATGCGTCGGTCGATCTCGATTTCCTCGCCGCTGATGGTCAGATCGATTTTCTTGCCGTTCTCCCGTGAAAGATCCCGAACGATCTTGGGCAGGATCTCCAGCAGGGATGAAAAGGGGAACATCAATACTTTTTTCATGTCATCCAGCAGGTTGTTTATCATGCCGCCCAGCGCCCGGCCGTCACGTTCGGCCGACTTGACCTCTACCGCAAAGCGTGCTTCGAGGGATGTGATAACGTCGCTGTTCCAATCAAGAAAATCGAGCACCCTGGCCAGCGAACGCTGCCTCCGGCCGGCACCGGGCTCTTCGCCACGAACCTTGTCTCGTGGTCCCGGCGACTTAAGCTCCTGTACCAGCGGCCGGATTCTGGCCCACTGCTTTTTCCAGGCGCCGAAAGTTGCGCTGACGTTTCGCATGTCCAGCACACGCTGCGACGATGCGAGCTTGGCGGAAAGCATCTCCTCCGATTGCAGCAGCACGGATGTCAACCTGGCGGTGGAAACCCTGACCGAATCCGGCATACTGCAAACCTTCTGAATCGGAGAGTCCTTCTGAACCGGAAAATCGGGGAGTTCTGTTGAATCGGAGATACATTCTTCATCTGCTGCGTTTCCCCGTTTCACCGTTTCACCGTTGCCGCCTTTCGATGTTTCCCTGGTTCCGCCTTTGCCTGTTTCTCCGTTTTTGCCTTTCCCCGCTTCTTCAAGCCGGCTGATGAGTTGCCGTTGCAGCGCCTTGTCTTCTTGCGTTCGCTCTGTGCCGGCCTTGGGAAGAATTTTGGCGAGCAGGTCAAGCACTTCCTGCAGAAGATCGAAGAGCCCGGCGGATGTCGGCAACTCATTCCTCTTCACGGTGGCTAAAACTCCCTCCAGCGCCTGGCAGAGCGACTCGATCCCTACCTGGTTGACGGCGCGGGCTGCTCCCTTCAGGCTGTGGGCCTCGCGGAAAATGATCTCTACGAGTTCGGCCCGTCGCTGCGGGACCGCTCCTTGTTCCAGTTCGAGAAGCCCGGAGCACAGTCCTTTCAGGTGTTCGTCCGCCTCAACCTTGAAGGTTACGAGGAGTCTCTTCAGAAACTCGTCATCCTTGTCGCTCACGTTGGTTCTCCCTTTTCCCTCTACCTAGACCTTATACTGCGCCACCAGGTCCTTCAGCTTCTGCCCCAGATCATGCAGACCCTGCACCGTGACTTCCACCTGCCTCATGCCGGTGACGTTCTGTTCGCTGGCCTGACGGATGTTCTCCATCGCCAGCGCCACCTGGTCCATGCCGGCCAGCTGCTGCTGGCTGGATGCCGCGATCTGGACCGCCGCCTGGGCCGACTCGTCGATGCTCTCGCCCATCTGGCGGATCGCCTTGCCCGCTTCCATGGACTGCCTGATACCTTCATCGACCGCCTTGTTCCCCTGCTCGGTGGCCATCACCGCCGCGTTGGTCGCTTTCTGGATGTCGTTCAGGATGGTCCGCACCTGGGCCGTGGCCTCCTTGGACTGTTTCGCCAGGCTTTTCACCTCCTGCGCCACCACCGCGAATCCTTTTCCCTGCTCCCCGGCCTTGGCCGCCTCGATGGCGGCGTTGACCGCCAGCAGATTGGACTGCTCGGCCAGGTCGTTGACCGTGGCGATGATCTCGCCGATGGTCTGGCTCTGTTCGGAAAGGCGCACGATGCTCTCGGCGATGGCCTCCACTTGCCCCTGAATGCGCCCCATGCCGACAATGGACTCCTCAATCGACCGCCTGCCGACTTGTGCCACCTGAACCGCCTTCTGGGCGGCCTCCGCTACGGTGCGTGCCTTCTGGCTCGACACGTTGGCGGTCTGCTTGACCTCCTCCACCGTGCTGCTTGTCTCGCTCACCGCGGCCGCCGTCTCGGTGGCTCCAGCGGCCACCTGGTTGGTGGAGGCCATGATTTCGCTGGAAGATGAGGCGAGCACGTTGACCCCCTCGATGATCTCCCTGGTGATATCCCTCAGGCTGCGTCCCATGACGGCCAGGGCGTTTCCCATCACATCTCTCTCCGACTGGGGAGTAACCGAGCCGCTCAAATCGCCTGCGGCTATACGCCGGGTTGTGTCGGCGTGTCCCTTGATGTTTTCAACCATGCGGCGGAAGGTTCGGGTCAGGATGCCGACTTCATCTCCCCTGCCGTCGGCGGGCACGTTGACATCCAGTTCTCCGGTGGCGATCTTTTCCGCTATTGCAGCAATCTCCGTAAGCGGGTTGGCGATGGCCTTGTTCATTGCCAGTGTCATGGCCGTGCTGACGAAGATGGCGGCAACACCGACCAGAAGAAATATAACCAGGGTTTTGCGCGTCCTTTGCTCGGATTGCGCGAGTCGTTGCTTTGCCTGATCCTTTTCCAATTGTTCCAGTTTGAGGGCGGTGTCGCGAATCTTGCCGTAGCGTTCCTCCTGCGGTCCGAGACCAAGTTGGCGGGCAGCCTCAATTTTGCCCCCCAGAATAAGACGGATTTGTTCCTCACGTATGTTGCGGTAGGTGTCCCGGACCGTAACAAGCTCTTGAAGGTCGGCCATGAATCGTTGATCGTCTTTCTGGGCAGCGGCAAGTTCCTTGAGCAATTTGTCGATGTCTCCGGAACGTTCCCGGATGTCGCGATCCAGAGCCTGCTGTTTGGAACGGTCACCGGTCATCATCATTTCCAGCAGTTGCGCCCGCGCCCGGTTCTGGTCGGATCTCAACTCAACAAGATCGAGAGAAACGGTGTAGTTTTCGTGAAACAGATCCTTCTGGGACTGGGTCGTTGCCGTTATGCCAAGGTATGCCGTCACAATGACGATAGCGATAAGTACAAACATGAAGCTGAAGCAGCAGATGATTTTTGACTTTGTTGACAGATTTAGAAACCATTGCATGGCAAACCCTCCTGATGTTTTCTGCCGATGCCGTACTGTTCATGCTTTGTTTAAACCTCTTCATGCACAATGATGCCCCGGTCGGAGAGGAGCTTCCCTCCATCCAACACTATCAGCCTCTCCTCGGTGACCCCCATCAGGTACTCGGCCCGGATCTCGGTCAGGGTAGGGAGCGACGGCAGTAGAACGGAGCGGGGTATCCAACGCGCGGCGATGACGGCGTCCGCCAGGACGCCGAATTCCATGGCGCCGTCATGCAGTACGATAACCTTGTTGAGGTCGGATAGCCCCCTGTCCGGCAGATCGAAGAACGTGCGCAGATCGATAACCGAGAGAATCTTGCCCCGCATGTTGATGACTCCCAGCACGTATGCGGGGGTACAAGGGAGGGGAGTGAGATGCTTCAGGGGATATACTTCGCCGATGTAAGCCGACTCGATGGCGTAGCGTTCATCGGCGATGAGAAATTCGACGATCCCTATCCGGCTCTCTTCCGCTGCGCCTTGCTCCGGTTCTCGTGCCAGGGCCACCGCCCGTGCCTTCAGAATCCGCTGTCGCTCATTGTCGTCTTCGCTCACTCTTCGTCTCCTTGTTACATTTTTGCGGTGGACGCCCTGATTATCTCCTTGAGTCTCTCCGCAAACATCCCGTCCGATTCCGGAATGACGTCGTCGGGACGATATCTGTCGAGCAGTGAAAGCGCGTTGTTGAAATGCCGTTGCGACTCCTTGATCTTCCCTTTCCGCTGTTCAAGATTGGCCAGCGTGAAATGCGCCAGAACCAGATCCTGGTCGAGGTAGAGCGCCTTTTTGAGCGATGCAACCGCTTCGTCGTCCATACCCTGTTCCTGAAGAATGACGGCGCGCAGATAATGGAGCCCGGCAGAGAGCTTGTCGGCAGCGAGCGCCCGGTCTGACGCGAGCAGTGCCTCGGAGAGTCTTCCTTCGTTGGCATGGATGCGGCACAACAGCGCCAGCGCATGTGTGTTGTTCTTGTCCTGCAAAAGTTGCTCGGTAACCATTTCGACAGCCTCTCCATAAGCACCTCGTTCATAAAGTGTGAGAGCCTTATGGTAGGGAGAAGCTACTTCTTGAATCGGAGAATCGGAGAGGGGGGGCGCCGGGGCCAACTTTTGAAGCGGGGAGTGGGGGAACCGGGGCACCGGGGATGCCTTCGGAATCAGGGAGTTTTCCTGAATCGGTGCATGGTTTCTCCAGTTCTCAGGCCCCGATTTTTCCCGATTCTCCGGCTCATTGCTTCTCAGTCTGTCATTTGACTTTCGATAGAGGATCGCATCGGGAAAGGAAACCTGGTCGAACTCGGCGAGGAATGGGTTCGAGGTCTCGCAGGGACTGACAAACAGCCAGCCGTCATCAAAGAGGCAACGTCTGAATCGTTCGACGACCCTTGCGGCGAGTTGCGGGGCGAAATACATGAGCACGTTGCGGCAGAAGATCACGTCAATGGCGTTGGTATCGGTGACGAGCGAGGGGAAACAGTCCTCCACCAGATTGATGTTTGAAAACTTCACCATTTCCTTGATGTGGGGAAGCAATTCATACTGCTTGTCTCCCGCTTGTCTGAAAAAGCTCTCCTTAAACCACGGCGGAGAAGCGCGGAAGGACCAGCTCGTGTAGATCCCCTCCCTGGCCTTGCGCAGGGCGTGGGGGTTGATGTCGGTTGCCAGGATCGAAATATCCCAGCCCCGCAGGGAATCGCGCATCCTGTGGAGCAGGATGGCGATGCTGTACGGTTCTTCACCCGTGGCACACCCGGCGCTCCAGATACGCAGACGCTGTTCGCCCCCCTGGCGTTTTTTGAGGATTTCCGGAATGATCTGTTGTTCGAGAATCTCGAAACAGCGTACTTCCCGAAGAAAATAGGTCTCGCCTATCGTCAGGTAACAGGCCATGGCTTCGATAAGCTCTTTGGATGGGGGAGGAGATGTGAACCGGGAAACGCACTCCTGTACATCCTTGAAACCCAGTTCCCTTGCTGCATTGCAGCAGGATTGTTCAAGCGTTTTCCACTTGGAAGGGGGAAACAACAGCCCCATCTGCTCGGCGATGATTGCGCTGAGCTTTTCCAGGTCGGTATCGGCAAGAATGCTTTTCATGACTGTTCATGCACCATGAGTTCGTCAAACGCTTTTGTTTGGCAAGGAGAAAACAGCACCTCCGGGTCCTGAAGCAGGATCAGGCCGTCGGGGAACTTGACCACCCCGGACAGAAACGGCAGGTCGGGGAGGATTTCTGCTGTCTCGGCCAGCATCTGTTGCGTGCACTCCCGGACCTTGCATGCCGTATCCGTCATCAGGGCAAAGCTGCGTGTTGCGCCACGTATTATGATTAACTGGTCACTGAGTTCAACCTGGCGCCGGGGTAGGCCGAAGCGTTGGCGCAGATCCAGTACCGGCAGGATTTTCCCTTGGACATTGATCACGCCATGTATGAAGCCGGGGCTTGTCGGCAGTTGGGTGATCTCGACCATTCTGACGACTCGTTCCACCTGGTCGAGAGGTATTCCGTAGCGCTGCTCGTCAAGCGTGAATATTATGATCTGATCAGGTCTGGTCATTAGCGCGTCCCTTCAACCGATAATCACCGGCGCATTAGCCGATATGCCACCTGCTCCTCCTCTACCGTCTTGCGCCCCCACTGCTGCAAGTGCACACAAAAAGCAAGCCAACAGTGTTAAAAACGTAAAGACTGTAAAAACATCAACTTACAGCGATGAAGTTCGCGATTAGAATGGTCAAACTGTTCGTTTTTTTACAGTTAGCTCTGTCCGGACAAAATTAGATAATGAAATATTATAGTTAACCAGCACTGTAAAATATTTCACACGTGCATTTTTTTACATATCTGCAGTAAAAGCCCTGACCAGATACAGCGAATGCACCCGGCAGATAGATCTGCCAAGGCAAAATCTAGCGACAAGTACTATATTATTTTTAATTAACCCCCGCTTCAGACCTTATACTGCGCCACCAGATCCTTCAGCTTCTGCCCCAGATCATGCAGACCCTGCACCGTGACTTCCACCTGCCTCATGCCGGTGACGTTCTGTTCGCTGGCCTGACGGATGTTCTCCATCGCCAGCGCCACCTGGTCCATGCCGGCCAGCTGCTGCTGGCTGGATGCCGCGATCTGGACCGCCGCCTGGGCCGACTCGTCGATGCTCTCGCCCATCTGGCGGATCGCCTTGCCCGCTTCCATGGACTGCCTGATACCTTCATCGACCGCCTTGTTCCCCTGCTCGGTGGCCATCACCGCCGCGTTGGTCGCTTTCTGGATGTCGTTCAGGATGGTCCGCACCTGGGCCGTGGCCTCCTTGGACTGTTTCGCCAGGCTTTTCACCTCCTGCGCCACCACCGCGAATCCTTTTCCCTGCTCCCCGGCCTTGGCCGCCTCGATGGCGGCGTTGACCGCCAGCAGATTGGACTGCTCGGCCAGGTCGTTGACCGTGGCGATGATCTCGCCGATGGTCTGGCTCTGTTCGGAAAGGCGCACGATGCTCTCGGCGATGGCCTCCACTTGCCCCTGGATGCGCCCCATGCCGGTAATGGACTCGTCCACTGACAGCCTGCCGACTTGAGCCACCTGAACCGCCTTCTGGGCGGCATCCGCTACGGTGCGTGCCTTCTGGCTCGACAAGTTGGCGGTCTGCTTGACCTCCTCCACCGTGCTGCTTGTCTGGCTCACCGCGGCCGCCGTCTCGGTGGCTCCTGCGGCCACCTGGTTGGTGGAGGCCATGATTTCGCCGGATGACGAGGCTAGGACATTTATCACCTCCATCATCTCTTTAACCAATTTCTTAAGTGCTTCCCCCAGGTTGAACCATTGAAAAACAATCAGGATGGCAACGAAAAATCCTCCGATTCTGAGCAGGTGCCAGAACCACCAGTCGGCATTCCATAATTGTGAAAAGGAAAACAGCAAACCTGAGAAGGCCATCAGGAGACAGATGGTTCCAAAGAGAAAATCGTCAGTGCTGCCGGTAATTCGATAACGAGTAACAAACCTCATTGCCGCAGCCAGGAAGAAAACTCCACCCGCCAGGTTGACTGCTTTGACAGCAGGGGAGAAGTTGCCCTGAATCATCACTGCTGGCAGCACATCGGAGTTGGCAACCATATAGAAACCCAGAATGACGGCTCCGATAGCCACTAGTGTGGGCGACGTGGCTGGTGCGCGTATTTGGCTATCTTTTCCCGTAAGGCAAATCAGGGCGAAGAAAAAACCGCCGATCAGGGTTGAAATGCTGTGCGTCCAGACAAACGATGCACCGGGAGGAACTGAGGCGTGAAACCCGTCCAGAATGCCCATAGCGATCAAGCCGCACGCAACCCATATATAGTGAGGAGATTCGTCTCTATTTTTCTCAAGCATTAGAATGAGCGATGCCAGGGAGAGTGCCGCGAATGCTCCCATCGCCTCGATGGCCGAATGGAACGGTATATTGGAAAGATCCCAGCCGGTCAGATACTGGTGTGAAATTGCGCTTCCGACAACGGGCAGCAGTATTCCGATTAGAATAAGGTTAGTCAAATCGGGCCGCTGGACAGAGTTGTTCATCTTTTAATCCTCCCGAAAACCATGATGTACCGAGACGCCTGCTCGTCAAATGAATTGTATTGATGGGATTTTAGAAGGTATGGCTGAAACTGGAGAGAAGGAGGGCCTGGTTGTTGGGCGCGTTGACCTTCTCCAGGTAGTCAAAAAAAATGGCAGGGTCGTGCGGTTGCCGCACAGAGGGGAGGAGTGGGAATCAGAGTTTGGGTGAGAAACATACTGCATACGCCCCCCCCCTGTAATTTGCTTTGAAATAAGTAATTAAAATGCAAAAAATGCATATGACTAGATCAAGGTCTAGTTAATCATCAAAATATTCATACGCAAGCATGTGAAAGGAATATTAATTCCACATAATAGTCAATTGTGTGACAGATAATTCGGCTATCCCTCCTGACGACAAGCTATGGAAGGGGGGACATTCCTATAATTCGTCCGTCATCCGAAGGCATAAGTGAAGCCTAATGTTATTTTGTTTATCTTGCTGACTTGTCATGCAATCAACACTGTCACGAATGTCCAGAAAAGAGCCATCGGATCGCCGGCCCGACACTACTTAACGAAGGCGCGGGACTATTGAAGCAGGCAATGGCGTTGGAAAAGGGGAACAAGGAAAAGCAAGGGGAAAGAGCAGCATGGCGCGCGAAAGGGGGAGCGGTCCACCACAACGACCCCTCCATGCCGGCGAACATCGGCTGGGAACTTAGAGGTATGCGAAGACACCTGGGTTTTCAGTGCGAGCCAGTCGAGCGGCGACCAACCAAAGCCGAGGCTGCCGAGCCCGGCCAAATTCTGTTGTCGAGAGGATTTTGCTAATGCAATTCAGGGGGATTACCATGGTCGGAGGATCCGAGGGGATGTGATCCCCCCGACAGGTCTGACGAGGTGTGGGGCGGGCGCCGGCTTGAGAGGAGAAAGGGAGCAGGCGACTCTGACTATAGATCAAGCCGATCCTTTCCCTCTTTGAGAAGGTAGCGTCCTGAAAAGGGCGTATCCAAGCTAAGTGGAACGGTCTTCCTGCTGCTGGTAACACCGGTGCCATGGCATGTTGTACATGTAACAAGACCACTGCCGTGGCAGACCGAGCAATCGGAATCCCATATGTCAAGGACTGGGACATAGTACCGATTGCCATTCCCATCACACGCGGTACAGCTAGTTACTCTATTCCCGCAGCAACTCGAACAAATTGACATTTTGCCTCCTCATGTCCACAAGGGTTTAATCGCAGTTCGCCGTCGGTACCAGCCGCTTGTGAGGCGTTTTCATGGATTGCAGTTCTTCCCCACCATCCGCCGAAGAAAGGTTCCCAATGATGCCGCCAATAAGTTGCATAAGGTCGCTTGCAGTATTTCCGCCTCCCCCTCCGTTGCAAATGTTTCTAAAAGCGAGGAGCAGTCCATCGAAAGATTCCTCGCGGCAGGAACCGCATGTTAAACGGTCAGGGCGGTCGTCTTTGAGAATCAGCCTTTTCAGCTGGATCAGCTGGATCTCAACCCGCAGCTTTTTAACCTGGGAAATATCGCTTCGCTTAAGCAACTGCAGGCACTCGTTGACGATCCGGTACTGGGCATTCATGGGATTCCTCCGCTCTTTTGTGCCACGACAGAAGCCGCTGAGACAAAAATGCCCCCGTTAAGTTTGCCAGGGGGCTGCTGGTGAGTGGCTGCTAATATTGTATGTGGGTTTATTGTAATGTAAAGCAAGAAATGTTGGGGTTAAGAGTCAGTCACTTGAAATTCCCGAACCAACTCATACTTTGGCGCTGTCTCCTCTTGCTGAACGGCATGAAATGTTCTACATTGCCAGGCATGTCAGGGGAGATCTTTAGCTTCGGAAGGACTGCATGGAAAGAGTAACTAAGGCCGTGATCACGTTTTTAACGTTGCTGTCTTCTGTAGGGTGTGACCAGGTGACGAAGAACATCGTGCGCAGGAATCTCGCGTACGGTGAACTGCATTCATTTCTGCACGATGTGCTGAGGCTTCAGTATGTTGAAAATCACGGCGCATTTCTGGGGCTTGGGGCGGGGGCTGACGAACATACCAGGTTCCTGGTCTTCATTGTCCTTGCCGGCTTTGCATTGACCGGACTGATCGGTTACCTGTTTTTATCGAACAGAGCCTCAAGAACCGAGACGGTGGCCGTTTCGCTGATCGTCGGAGGCGGCATAGCCAATATCCTGGACCGGATCTACAACCATGGAGGTGTCATCGACTTCATGAATGTCGGGATAGGCCCTTTGAGGACCGGCATCTTCAACGTTGCCGACATCGCCATCACCTTCGGGGTGATATGGCTGCTGGTACATCAAATGAAAAATTCCACCGTTCACTCCACCAATTAACCAACCAGAAGCGGTTACGCGGAGAACGCTGGGACTGCGCGCTGAGAACGCAGAGAAAACTAAGAAATCCAGGATTTAAAACCCTTATCTCCCCTTGCCTACTTCGCGGTCCTTGGCGTTCTCTGCGCTAAAGGTTTTCGTCTTCCCCTTCCGGATCCCGCTGCTGCACCAGCTCCCATGCATCATAGTTCAGATCGTGCCGCAGCAGGTACTGGCTGCCATCTTCCACGACGACCTCGAAGTAGTTGCTGTCCTGGTCGTACCAGCGGTCGATGACTTCCTGCACCGCAAAGGTTCGCTCTTCGAGCTTGAACGACGTCGGCCGTTCGTCCGCCTTGTACCCGGCGTAGCAGGTGACGGTTATCCTCTGTGCCATGGTTCCTCCTTTCACCTTGTCGTGGCTTTGTCGCACTTGTAGAATTCTACCCAATTAAGCCAAGGAGACCCGGAAGGAGCGGCTGTCGGCCTGATGGGGGAGGAGGGGTGTTGACAAAATCCGTCCCGAAGACCTATCCTTGAACCAGGAGGAGGAAAGCAAAAAACCCCGCAGAAACAGGAGGTTTATCATGACAAAGCCTATTCCGGAAGGATTTCGAAGTGTCACGCCGATGTTCATGTTCAAGGACTGCCGCAAGGCGATTGATTTCTATAAGAACGCGTTCGGAGCCCAGGAGAGGTACGCCATGCCGGGGCCGGACGGGAAGGGGGTAATGCACGCCGAGGTACTGGTGGGTGACTCCATCATCATGATGGGAGATGAGAATCCGCAAGAAAACTGCAAGAGCGCCGAAAGCATGGGGGGCTCTCCGATCAGCTTCTACCTCTACGTCGAGAACGTCGACGCCGCCTTCAGACGGGCCGTAGAAGCGGGAGCCACGGTACAGATGGAGGTTCAGGAGATGTTCTGGGGGGATCGCGCCGGTTCGTTGCAAGATCCCTTCGGTTACAACTGGATGCTGGCGACCCACACGAGGGACCTGAGTCCCGAAGAGATCAAGGAAGGGGCCAAGGTGGCATTTGCCAAAATGCCGAAAGGTTAATCTTCTGCCGTAAGTGTCACTGACACAGGGCGCCCATGACCTATGTGTAGCAATCATAGCGGTCATGGGCGTTTTCCGTCTCTTATAGTTCCTTCCTCAGACCGGCTGGTGAAAACCTGACCGCTATAATCCTGACGAAGGCGAGCGACAGAACCAGCGCAATGGTCATGGCTACTTCGTTCCAGTCTATGTTTTTGTACCAGAAAGCCATTACCTCGGTGAGGACCGTCACGATGACGGTATCGATGATGTAGGTGACTTTAACCCTTCCTTCGGTGAAGTAGGCAAGTGCGGTACGCAGAACTTCAACGATAGCCAGTACTGTCAGCATATCCACCATAATGGTCTTGAACGCACTGTGGAAATCCTGCCGAAAGATCAGGCGCATGTCGTAGAACGTGCAGCCGATACCTGCGACGATGGCAAGCAGTATGACGACGATCAACAGTGACAATGCCGCACGGGCGGACATCTCGTAAAAGCGTGTCAACTTCAGGTCGATAGAATTTTCTCTCCACATTCGCGACTCCTCCTTGTTGGTTGCCGCGAACCTAACAGATCGAAGTTACAAAAATGTGGTGCTTTGGTTACGATTGGAGTAAAGGGGCAATGCTCTTTTCATACCTTGCCAGGACCAGCTTCAGGGCGTTGTCTTCTAGCGACAGCGGCGGGAGATGGTCTCCGACCAGTTCGCGGTCCCACCATTTGTCCTTCCCGTAGGTGTAGCGGTAATAGAGCGCCCGGATGAAGCGCGGCGGATGGTGCGGGAAGGGGTTTTTCGACAGAAGGCCGAGCGTCTGGCGGTCTTCCTGGAGGAGCTTTATCACCAGGTGGATGAACCAGCGGGAATGCCCTCCCATGGACGGCATCGCCTCGAACCACATCAGCCAGTCGAGACGCAGGTGGTACGGCGCTATGAACGGCGGCATCCGCTGCGGGTCGCCGGGCTTGCCGCGAAACTCGTACGCCCTCCAGTCGGTTTCTTCCGTCACCTTCTCTTCGTCGGTCCCCTCCAGAACGATCTCGTAACGCTCCCGCGTGATGCTGCCGAATGCCCCGTAGGTATTGACCAGGTGGAACGGATCGAAAGAGGTGTTCATGATCTGCTGTTTCGAGATCAGGTTCCTGACCGGCTCCACGCTCCTCACGGCAACCAGGACGACAAGCCCCCAGGTGAGCGCTTGGAAGAGCGGCGGCTGCGGGATGAACGGCGGCGGCTCCAGGCTCAGCCATGCGGCGATGCGGTCGCCGCCGAGGGGGCTGAGGCAGATGATGGCGGTGAGCCAGTTGAGCCAGGCGAAGTTGCCGCTGACGATGATGGAGAGTAGGAAGAGGAGGCACCCCGCCGACGCGACGGCGGCCACGGGTTGAGGCGCGAAAAAGAGAATGGGGAGGGCTACCTCCGCCAGGTGGTTGAAGAGCACGCCGGCCTTGTGCACCGACGCGGGGAGGCGGTGGAAGAACCGGCTGAGAGGGTTGGGCATCGGCTGCGATTCGAAGTGATAGTCGAGGCAGGTGAGATCGCGCCAGCATTCGTCGCCGCGCAGCTTGATGAGTCCCGCACCGAACATGATGCGGAATGCCAGCCAGCGGAAGAGCCAGATGACGGCCGCGCTCGGCTGCGTCGCGGCGGGACCGAGAAACATGGCGAGAAAACCGCTCTCCAGGAGCAGCGATTCCCACCCGAAGGCATAGAAGGTCTGGCCGATGTTCACGAAGGAGAGGTAGATGACCCAGAGCAGGAACCAGACCAGCATCGACACGGCTGTTCCGTACTGTTCGGAGATGCCGGTGACGGTGAGAAGAGAAAGGATGACGCCGAGGATGGCGCAGAGATGGTAGGCGCGGTCGCCCTTGAGGAAGTAGAAGATACTGGGGGCCTCCCGGAAGGGTACCAGTCGCATGTAGTATTGGGCGGGAAGCAGTCCGTTTTCTCCGCAGAGCGGGCGGAACTGGTTCAGCGCCACGAGAAACGCCATCAGGTAGATGAAACCGAGCCCCCGCTGGAGGAGCAGGCGGACGATCCAGTAACCGGTGTCGTTATGCATCATAGGTCCTCCGAAAACCGTTAGCCACGGAGAAAATCTGAGAACTTCTGAGAACTGCTTTCAGGTTTTCAGGGTTTTTATGGCACAACTCGCGGCATGGTAGCCGCACATCCCGTGCACCCCTCCGCCGGGCGGGGTGCTGGAGGAACAGAGATAGACTCCTTTCAGTGCCGTCTGGTACGGCGAGAAGAGCGTCGGCCGGGCCAGGAACTGGCGCAGATCCTGGACGCCGCCGTTGATGTCGCCGCCCACGAAGTTGGGGTTGTACCGTTCGTACTCGACGCAGTTTCTCGTGTGGCGCGCGAGGATCAGGCTGCGGAACCCCGGTGCGAAACGTTCCACCTGCGCCTCGATCCGCTGCGTCATGTCGAAGGTGGAACCGTTGGGGACGTGGCAGTACGCCCAGCCAACGTGGTTTCCGCCGGGAGCGCGCGTCGGGTCGACGACGCTTGGTTGCACCAACAGCACGAACGGTCGCTCCGGATGTTTCCCCTGCCATATCTCGCTTTCCCCATTGGAGAGCTCTTCCGCAGTCCCGCCTAGATGGACGGTGGCCGCACGCCTGCATCCTGCCGCGGTCCAGGGGATGGCTTCCTTCAGCGCCCAGTCGACCTTGAAGACCCCCGGGCCGTACCGGTAATCATTCAGCTTGCGCCGGTAGCCGTCCGGGATATCGTCGCCCGCCAGGGCGAGGAGCTGACGAGGGGTCACGTCGAGCATGGTGATGCGTGCCGGAGGGAGGTCGTGCAGCGATGCTATCTCTTGCCCCGTTACGATCTCGCCCTTGAGCGAGCGCAAATACGAGGCCATGGCTGCGGTTACGGTCCGGGAGCCGCCTTTGGCTACCGGCCATCCCGCCACGTGTCCCAGCGTCCCGAGAATCAGCCCGAACGCCGCGGAAAGAGGGCGGTTGAGTGGCAGGAAGGAGTGGGCCGAAAGGCCGGCGAAGAGAGCCTGCGCGGCAGGGGTTTTGAAGCAGAGACGTCCGAGGAGGTTGGACGGCAGCAGCCCCTCGATGCCGAAAAGGGCGAACTGCAGGGGGTGCTGCGGAAAGTGGAGCGGCGCGAGGAGATCCGGAGCGAGCCCCGGCCAGCGGCGGACCAAGGGATTCATCAGGCGCCGGTAGGCGGCCGCATCCGTTCCAAGCCTCACGGCGGTCTCTTCGACAGTTCTATAGAGCCGCGCAGCAGTCCCGTCCGGGAGTGGATGGGCGAGTTGCACCTCGGGATGGAGCCATTCCAGGCCGTGGTCCTGCAGCGGGAGAGACTGGAAAAAGGGGGATGCGACGCCAAGGGTATGCACGGCGGAACAGACGTCGTGCAGGAAGCCGGGGAGGGTGAGTTCTTCGGTCCTGGTCCCGCCGCCGATGGTATCGCGCTTCTCGAAGAGGGTCACCGAGAGCCCGGCTCGCGCCAGGGTGATCGCGGCAGCGAGCCCGTTCGGTCCAGAACCTACCACTACGGCATCGAGAGCCTCTTTTACCGCCATGTCATCCCCGATCGGCCTTAAAAAATTGTCAAAAATTGAAAATACGAGGTTCAAGTCTAGCAGAGTTCGGGGAAAGGGCACTATACCGGAGAACGCCACCAAAAAGCAGAAAGACACGGAAAAATCTAGACTTCAAACCTGAAACCGGATTGCCACAAAAAGGCACAAAAGACACAAAAAAAGGCCTAAAACTTGGGGAACCCCATTCGCGCGACAACTGAATTGCTTCGGCATTGTGCATGTGGTAGCATTGCCGACGACTTGCATATCACTTGAGGAGGGATCGTGATCAATAATCCCGATGCTGATGTTCGCTGGCAGCAGAGGTTTGCCAACTTCAAGAAGGCTCTGGCTCAGCTCAGCAAGTTTATCGAAAAGGGCGAATTGAACGAACTGGAGGAGCAAGGGTTGATTCAGGCCTTTGAATACACCTATGAGCTTGCCTGGAATGTTCTGAAGGACTTCCTGGTCCACCAGGGGAACAAGAATATCTACGGTTCAAGGGATGCCATCAGGGAGGCCTTCACCGCCGGTCTGATAGACGACGGGGAAAGGTGGATGGAGATGTTCGTGGACAGGAACAAAACCTCGCACACCTACAACGAGGCTACTGCTCGGGAAATCGCCCGAAATGTTTTCGAGCATCACTTCCCGCTGTTCGTCTCTTTGCGTGAGAAACTGTCGTCCTTGGATGACAGGTGAAATTTCGTATGAAATTCGGACTGAAAGAAAGCACCATTGACAAGATCAGCTCTGTTTTCAGAAGCTATCCCCAGATAGAACAGGTGGTTCTTTACGGTTCGCGTGCCATGGGGAATTGCCGAAACGGTTCCGATATAGATCTGACAATTGTCGGGAGCGAGGTGACGCATTCCCTGCAATTGCAAATCGAGAATAACCTGGACGACCTCTTGTTGCCTTACAAGATAGACCTCTCGCTGCTGCACGAGATCGACAACGCCGACTTGATCGATCATATCAGGCGGGTCGGTGTGATCTTATACCAAAAGCAGTAGATACTCTGTAACCTCTCCCCATTAGTCGCCTTTCCGGTAATCCCTGCACCAGCAACGACTCGCCCCACCACAGTAACCTGCCGCAGACCAAGGGCATCATTATCGTTCGGCAACGATCGTCTCGCTGGTGAAGAGTTCGCAGTGGTTGCGGTGGGAACGCATCTTCCATTGCACCGAAGCGGCGAATGAAATCTGCCAGGACGGCGCCAGCACCTTTCCCTTTCCTTCCAGCAATGACCGGACGTTCTCCATGCCTCTGCCGGCATATGGTCCGGTCACCGTCCCTCCCAACCACCTTTCTTCGGGTATCTCGCTGCTGCTCCATGAAAAGGGCGACGCGAACAGAAAGGACGCTTCCTTGACAGCGGCGATCCGGTTCATCTCGAAAAGATGGGCGAGGGGATAGCTGACACGGTCCAGGACGTTCAATGACGAGCTCTGCCCGAAGGTTTCCCTGGCGAAGGGGAGCCGCAGCGCGTCGGCGACGATGAACTCGACGTTGTCGGTGCGCAAGGCCTCGGGTATGGCGATCTGGAACGTCTCGCGCAACTTTCCTTCCAGGGGGAGCGAGTATTTCATCTTCCTTTCCTGCGCCACTCGGCGGGCGGTCCTGACGAAGTTTTGCGAAAGGTCGCATCCCACGGCCCACGCGCTTCTGGCCGCCATTTCTAAAACTATCCTTCCTACCGAACAGCCGGCGTCGAGAGAGAATTCACTGCTCTCTGCCAGGCAGCCGGCCCAGGCGTCCAGCGCCGGCGCATTCCCCCTGTCGCCGTGCAGATCGGCATAGTGGCTCCAGAGGTAGCGGTTCAGGGTGTCGGGATCCTCGTAGCGCCAATGACCTTCGCTGTCGGGATCGGGAAGAAGGGTGGCGATGCCCTCCCGGATCGGAAACCGGCGCTGGCATTTCTTGCAGGAGAGGTAGCCGCTCAGGATGTCGGCGTCTCTTTCCTGGTCCACGGACACCAGCAGTCGATGTTCCTTGGGAAGGCAGGCGGGACAGATGAGATGCGGGAGCAGAAATCGTTTCATGCAGTACCTGTCGCATGGCGGCGGTGTGGCTTCTTTCTCAGTAAAGCCCCGCTACGCAGAGATCTTCGGTGTTGGAGAAGAGCACCCGCCCTCCGACGTTGTACCCTTCGACGACGTCTACCTTCACCTGGCAGTTGTCCAGCTTCCTGCCGATCAGGGTCACCGGCTGCTGGAAGTTGTTGTACAGCGTGACACGGTTGTCGGCGCTCATGGTCGCTGTCGCCGCCAGGTGCACCGCCCTCAGGAACTCGCAGTCCGGCGCCGGCTGAATGGCGGTTCCGGTATAGGCGGTGATGAGGGCGTTGGAGACCAGGAAGTATTGGACCCTCTTCGGGTCGAACTTCCCGGACTTCCCTGGTATGGCCTCCAGGGCGGCGATGAGGTCCAGGTTTGAGTTCGACTCCAGGAAAACGGCGGAGACTCCCCCCTCCTGAACGGTGGACCTCGCCATGGCCGCTTTGACGGCGACTTCCTCCATCTGGTTTTCCGGCGCGCGGGGGGGGGCGGCGCGGGTCCATCCCCCTTGCTCCTCGCCCGGTCCGCTCGAAAACGAGACGAGTTTCATGTTTGCGTTACAGCCGGTGACGGACAGTGTCAGTAAGACCAGCAAGAGCAGGATCCTGTACATGGTACCTCCGTTTCTCCTCTGAAAGAGTCTTGAAGCCGGCTAATACTGAAACCCGGTAACCAGCGCAGCCACGAGAAATGACAACCATTTCCCATAACACTCCGTCTCTCTTACATGTCTTTGTCCACAGAGTTAATTCTACCTTTTTTGCCGCTGTCTGCATCCTTATGAGAGAAATACGTCGTACTGAAACAGGGGAGGGGAGGATCAGAAGATAAGCAGATGCAGCACGCCGCGCAGCAGTATGCCGAAGGCCGCGCCGGCGATCGCCGGACGCACCACCGAACCGCAGCGGGCGCCTGCCGAGATGAGGACGGCGACACCGACGATATCGCAGGGATTGGTCAGAAAACCGGCCATCCGGTTCAATTCGACGCTGGTGATGGCACCCTCCTTCAGCAGGTTCAGCGTCACCCCCATCATGGCCGTCCCGCCGGCGAGGTATTTGGTCGCCAGGGGGAGTACGGCGACCGCCGGGAAACCGATCAGGCTGAAGAAGGGGGCAAGGGCCCGCTCCAAGAGGGCGATGGCGCCCACCGCCTTGAGGATGTTCACCAGGAAAATCGCCAGGATCAGGATCGGTATCGCCCCCATTATCACCTGGACCGCCTCCTGCCCGCCGACGATCATCAGGTTGAGGGCGGTGCTTTTCCTGCCGGTCGGGGTCTCGGGGACCGGGTCGTCGTCGTGACCGCCTTCTTTGGCCACCGACCGGGTGAGGACGTAATAGGTGAGGGCCGCGGCGGCCATCCCGCCGATCAGGGAGGTCATGAAGATCACGGAGACGTTGAGCCCGACGGCAACCATGGGAAAGACCACGTTGGCCTGGGACATGGTAAGGACCATCGCCAGGGTCGCCGCTATGGAGCGCCGGTGCGTGCCGTCCTTTTCCATGATGGAGAGGGTGGCGACCGGAGCGGCGAAGCTGACCAGGAGCAACTGCAGCATGGCGAACGCGCCCGCCCCGGGAACTCCGAAGATCCGCAGGAAAGGCTGCAGCAAGCGGGCGACCAGCGCCAGGATGCCGCGCGCCTCGACCAGCTTCATCAGCGCCATCATGACTACCAGCACCGGCAGCAGCGTGTAGAGTGCAAGGTCAAGCGCCGACTTCCCCGACTGCAGTGTGATTCTGACCAATTCTTCCATTGAGATACCGCTCCGTCTGACACTGTTCACCGGCTCTGTGACTGCCTGGTTCCAAAAATGGAAGGACTATACATGTAGACGAGAACTAATGCCATAAAAGACACAAAAAGATAACCCTGAAACCGAATTGCCACAAAAAGGCACAAAAGACACAAAAAGGTAACCCTGACACAGAAACAATCATCCTCTTCGACAGGGCAACCGGAACTGGTATGGCGTACCTGCGCGCAGAGCTCGCTCCGGTTTTCCCCCTCCCCGACCCTCCCCCTCCAGGGGAGGGAGGAAGGTGCGGCGGCAAGGCTCCCGCTCAAATGAACGGCGATTTGACTCGACTCTAATTACCATTACAGTAGATGGGTCCGCAGTTCTCCCCCTTATCCGCCATGTCCATGCAATCCCGGGGGCTCCACCCCTTTATCCGGGAGAGCGATGAGCAACAACGACAACGCCACGACCAAAGACGACCGGCTCCTGCACCAGCTGCGCGTCCCCGAGCTGTACTCCTCGCTTGAGTCCGGCCCGCAGGGCCTCTCCTCCATCGATGCGGCCCGGCGCCTGGCGCGGTTCGGTCCCAACGCCATCCGTGCGGCCGCGGCGGTCCCCCTCTACCGGAAGCTCCTGGCCCATTTCACCCACCTGATGGCGCTTTTGCTCTGGGCCGGAGGGGTCATGGCCTTCGTGGGGGGGATGCCCCAGCTCGGCTGGGCCATCTGGTGCGTCGTCTTCATCAACGCCGTCTTCTCCTTCTGGCAGGAGTTCAGGGCGGAAAGGGCCGTGGAGGCGCTGAAGAAGCTCCTGCCGCAGCAGGCGAGCGTGATCCGGGACGGGGTGGAACTCCAGGTCGAGGCGGAGGAACTGGTGCCGGGGGACCTGGTGGTCATCTCGCAGGGGGACCGCATCTCCGCCGACCTCCGCCTGGTCGAGGAGTGGGACCTGAGGGTGGATCAGTCGACCCTCTCGGGGGAATCGCACCCGGCCAGAAAGACCGCGCAGCCGCTCCACGGGGAGGCCCTCTCGCGCACCGAACTCCCCAACCTCGTCTTCGCCGGCACCAGCGCCGTGGCCGGGACCGGCAGGGGGGTGGTCTACGCCACCGGCATGCAGACGGAGTTCGGAAAAATAGCGCACCTCACCTCCGGCACCCCGGATACTCCCTCGCCGCTGCAGCAGGAAATAAACCGCATGACCCGCCTGGTCTCCGTCCTGGCCCTCGCCATCGGCGTTCTCTTTTTCGTCCTCTCGGTGGGTGTCCTGCACCGCGAGCTGCACGCAGGCTTCATGTTCTCCGTCGGCATGGTGGTGGCCTTCGTGCCGGAGGGGTTGCTTCCGACCGTGACGCTGTCGCTGGCCATGGCGGTGCAGCGGATGGCGCGGCGTAACGCCCTGGTGAAAAGGCTTTCCTCGGTGGAGGCGCTCGGCTGCTGCACCGTCATCTGCACGGACAAGACCGGGACGCTGACCCAGAACGAGATGACGGTGCGGGAGCTCTGGGTCGGGGGGCAAAGCCTCTCGGTGACCGGGGTGGGGTACGGGCCGGAGGGGGAGATACTGACCGCGCGAGGCGAAACGGTGAGTCTGAAGGAGAGGGAGCTGCACCGCCTGCTGCTGGCCGCCTCCCTCTGCAACGATGCGAGAATTGTCCCCCCCGCGTCGGCCGGTGCGTCCTGGAGCGTGGTCGGGGACCCGACCGAGGCGGCGCTCAAGGTGGCCGCCCGAAAAGGGGGAGTGGACCCTGCCGATGAGGCGGCGCGCCTGCCGCGCCTGCGCGAACTCCCCTTCGATTCGGTCCGGAAAAGGATGACCAGCATCCATCGGGAAGGGGAGGGCGAGACGGCCTTCGTGAAGGGGGCGCCCGCGGAGGTCCTGGCGCTTTGTTGCGGATTGGCCAAGGAGGACGCCGTGCTGCCGCTCGCTCCGGAGCTGCGGGGCGAGATCCTGGGGGCGGTGGACGCCTATGCGCGCAAAGGGTATCGCGTCCTGGCCGTCGCCGAGCGGGGCCTTCCCGCTGCAAGCACCGACTACTCCCCGGAGTCGGTGGAAAAGGAGCTCCTATTCCTCGGGCTGGTCGCCATGCACGACCCGCCGCGCGCCGAGGTGACGGACGCCATCGCCAAATGCCACAGCGCGGGAATCCGCGTCGTCATGATGACCGGCGACTATGGGCTTACGGCGGAGAGCGTGGCGCGGCGGATCGGCGTGGTCCGCGGCGAGGAGGGATGCCGGATGGTGACGGGCGGCGAGCTGGACGCCATGGATGACGGCGCGCTTTCCGAGACTCTGTCGGGCGAGGTGATCTTCGCCCGCGTGGCGCCGGAGCACAAGCTGAGGGTGGTGAGCGCGCTGCAGCGGCGAGGGGAGATCGTGGCCGTCACCGGCGACGGGGTGAACGACGCCCCCGCCCTGAAGAAGGCGGACATCGGGGTCGCCATGGGGGTGTCCGGCACCGACGTGGCGAAGGAGGCGGCAGACATGATCCTCATGGACGACAACTTCGCCTCGATCGTCAACGCCGTCGAGGAGGGGCGCGCCGTCTACTCTAACATCAGGAAGTTCGTCACCTACATCCTCACCAGCAACGTCCCCGAGGCCTGGCCCTTCATCCTGCAGATCATGCTGAACATACCGCTTCCCCTGACCGTCATGCAGGTGCTCGCCATCGACCTCGGCACCGACATGGTCCCGGCCCTGGCGCTGGGGACCGAGAAGCCGGAGCCCGGCATCATGGAGCGTCCCCCCCGCTCGCAGAGCGAGCGCCTGGTGAACAGGGCGCTCCTTTTGCGGGCACTGCTCTGGCTCGGCTCTCTGCAGACGGTTTTGTGTCTCACCGGTTTCTTCATCCTGTATCTGAGCTACGGCTACACGGACCTTTTGCACCTGCCGCGTCCCGACCTTCTTTCCTACCGGGACCGCCTTCTTACCCGGGACGGAGAGGTCTACGTGCTGGCTACCACCATCTTTCTCGCCGGGGTGGTGGGGACGCAGGTGGGGAACGCCTACGCCTGCCGCACCGAGCGTCTTTCCGTCTTCTCCATAGGTTTTTTCAGCAACGTGTTCCTGCTCTGGGGGATCGCCTTCGAGCTGGTACTCTGCTCGCTTTTGATCTACCTCCCGCCGCTGCGGCCGTTCTTCGAGGTGGGGCCGCTCCCGTTGCGGTTCTGGGGGATCGTGCTCCTCTTCCCGCTGGTCATGTTCCTGGCGGAGGAGGGGCGCAAGGGGTGGCTGCGCGCGAGGGAGAGGAAGCGCTTCAAAGTGGAGGGGAAAATCCCGGGAGGTGCATCATGAAGGTGATAGTGATCGGGTGCGGCAGGCTGGGAGCAGGTCTTGCCGCGGAACTCGGCCGGCGCGGGATCCAGGTGACGGTGGTGGACCGGGACCAGTCCGCCTTCGAGCGGCTTTCCCCCTCGTTTCGCGGCGAAACGGTGGCCGGCGTCGGGTTCGACCGGGAGGTGCTGCTGCGGGCGGGGATAGAGGATGCCGACGCGCTCGCCGCCGTCACCGCGAGCGACGAGGTGAACGTGGTGACCGCACGCCTGGCGCGCCTTTTGTTCCGGGTGCCGCGGGTGGTGGCCCGGCTCTTCGACCCCGGCAAGGCGGAGGCGTACCGGCGCCTGGGGCTCCCGACCATCTCGCACGTCACCTGGGGGGTGAGCAGGATCATGGAGATCCTCTGCTACTCCGCGCTGCAGCCGGTGAAGAGCCTGGGGAGCGGCGAGGTGGAGGTGGTCGAGGTAGAGCTCCCGCAGCTCCTCGCGGGCCGGACGGTGCACGAGCTGACCCTGCTGGGGGAGATCCACGTGGTGGCCATCACCCGGGGCGGCCGGACCATGCTTCCCACCGCGGGGACCGAATTCCTGCAGGGGGACCTGGTGCACATAGCCATCCTGACCACATCTTCGCAGCGGCTGAAGCTCATGCTCGGCCTGCCATAGGAGCGCGTCATGTTCGTGATCATCGTCGGCGGTGGGAAGGTGGGGACGCACCTGGCGCAGCTTCTGCGCAACGGGGGCGCACAGGTGAGGGTCATCGAGGAGCGGCGGGAGAGGATCCCGGCCCTCACGCGGGAGCTGTCAGAGGAGGCGGTCGTTATGGGGAGCGGCGCCGACCCGATACTGCTGGAGCAGGCGGGGGTGAGGGAGGCGGACGTGGTCGCCGCGGTCACCGGCGCGGACGAGACCAACCTCGTGGTCGCGGGCCTTGCCCGGTCCGACTTCGGGGTCCCCAGGGTCATCGCCCGGGTGAACCACCCGAAGAACCTCTGGATGTTCACGCCGAAGATGGGGGTGGACGTGGCGCTGAACCAGGCGGATATACTGGCGCACCTGATCGCCGAGGAGATGTCGGTGGGGGAGATGATGACCCTCTTGAAGCTCAGGAAGGGGGAGTACTCGCTCGTCGAGGAAAAGGTGCACCCGAAATCGGAGGTGGCGGGGAAGGCGATCATGGATATGGCGCTCCCGGTGGAGAGCGTCATCGCCGCGGTGATCCGGGGGGGAAAGCTCCTGGTTCCGAGGGGGAACCTGGTGCTGCAGCCGGGGGACGAGGTGCTGGCGGTGGTGCACGGCTCGGAGATACCGAGGCTGTCGGCGCTGCTCGGGCCGCGGGACGAGGGATAAACAATTGCCACAAAAAGGCAAAAAAGACAGAAAAAGGTAAACCTGAAACCGGATTGCCACAAAAAGGCACAAAAGACACAAAAAGGTTACCCGGGGGAGGGAGAGCTTGAAAGCGCTGATAGCGGTTGCTCTGGCGACGAGGGTCAACCGGTTCGATTGTAGTCGGCGAGGTAAGCCCTGATCCGCGCGAGGTCCTCCTCGATATTTTCCGGCTTGTCTTTCATCTGCTGCATGAGGAGCGAGAGGAGCCGCGTCGCCTGGTCGTCGCAGCCGACGAACCTGACGCCGGCTACGAGCGCGCTGCAGTGGACCGCCTCGCACCAGATCGCCAGGGGCGGGGTTTCCCCCCCCGCTCCGGGAATGCGCATGCGAAGCAGGCAGAGCTGCCCCGGTCCGATGTCCGCGTGTTCGTGCAGGTGCGCCAGGGCGCCGCTGAGCGAGATGTTCCCCAGGCAGCCCCGGTGGCAGCGTCCCTGGTAGATCAGCTCGACCTCCAGCGAGGAGGGAGTTCGATGGAATTTTCTCAACTCTGTCATAGCGGACAGCCTCTCTCAAGAAGCCAAAGTGATTAAATCAATCGGCGCAGCCTGGATATTTCTTGAATACTATTTCTTCACTCCTTATGAAAGTTATAAATTTTTAATTTATCGGTTCTTGCTGGATTCCAAAGGATCTGTCAAGCGGATTGTCCATAATAGACCACAGGATCATTTACTATAATGCAAATTATTTCATTGTATCCGCTTGAAAGTCATTCGCCATCTTGTACAAGTATAGAACCTATATTCATGCAGCGATTTCGCTACAGAAAGTTCCTCCTCTTTTCCCTTCATACTTTTAGCTGCAGCTTTCAAAAGGCCTTTACACTGGCGCGCCCCGGACGCGCGATTTATGGGACAAGGAGTTCTCCGCCATGAATGCCGGTGATAGTGAAGCCAGCGTCGAAGCCCCTCCCACCCCACCCTGGAACCTGGCGGCTGCCGCCCTGATACCTCTCGCCGCCTTCGCACTGCAAGACTTCTTCTGGGCGCAGATCCAGCCCTATGTCTGGTTCCTCTTCTTCCCGGCCGTCTTCTTCAGCTCCGGAATCGGCGGCCTGCGCGCCGGCCTCGCGTCCACGGCCGTCTCGACCGCGGTGGTGTGGTGGTACTTCATCCCGGTGCGGTACTCCTTTTCCCTGGAGCGCCCGACCTCCGCCGTCTCGCTCGTCGTCTTCGCCGGCATGGGGGTCGTCTTTTCCTTCACCCACGAGCGCCTCCGGAAGGCGAACCGGGATACGGCGGCAGCGCTGGCGGCGGTCAAGGCGGCCAACGATCACCTGGAGGAGCGGATCGCCGAGCGGACCGACGCCCTGGAGCGCACCGTGACGGCCCTGCGCCAGAGCGAGGAGAAGTACCGCCGCACGCTCGACACGATGCTCGAGGGGTGCCAGATCGTCGGCTTCGACTGGCGCTACCTCTACCTGAACCAGACCGCCGAAAAACATAACCGGCGCCCCAACTCGGAGCTGCTCGGCAGGGAGATGGCCCGGTGCTGGCCGGGGATCACCGAGACGGAGGTGTTCGCCCTGGAAAAAAGCTGCATGGAGGAGCGGACCAGCCACCGGTTGGACAACCGGTTCGCCTTCCCGGACGGGCACACCGGCTGGTTCAGGCTCATCATCCAGCCCCTCCCCGAGGGGATCGCCATCTTCTCCGAGGACATCACCGAGCGCAAGCTGGCCGAGGAGAAGATCGTCAGGCTGAACGAGGAACTGGAGCGGCGCGTTCAGGAGCGGACCGCCCAGCTGGAGGCGGCCAACAAGGAGCTGGAGGCGTTTTCCTACTCGGTCTCCCACGACCTCAAGGCGCCCCTGCGCGGCATCGACGGCTACAGCCAGCTGCTGGAGAAGGACCACAGCGACCGCCTCGACGAAGAGGGGCTGCTCTTCATACGGAACGTGCGCGCCAGCGCGGCCCTGATGCACCAGCTGATCGAGGACCTGCTGAATTACTCCCGCGTGGAGCGGCGCCAGCAGCAGAGTATGGACCTCGATCTGCCGTCGCTGGTGCAGGCGGTGGCCGCCGAGCGCGCGGCGGAGGTAGTGGAGGCGGGGGTGATTCTCAACATCGAGGTGCCGCAGCTCTCCGTGCGTGCCGATCGCGACGGGCTCGCCCTGGCGCTGCGCAACCTCCTGGGGAACGCCATCAAGTTCAGCCGCGGCGCCCTCCCCCCGACCGTCGAGATCGGGGCGCGCCGGGAGCAGGACCGGGTGATCCTCTGGGTCAGCGACAACGGCATCGGCTTCGACATGAAATTCCACGACCGGATCTTCGACATTTTTCAGCGCCTGCAACGGGTCGAGGAGTACCCCGGAACCGGGGTCGGGCTCGCCCTGGTGCGCAAGGCGATGCAGCGCATGGGGGGGAGCGCCCGGGCCGAAAGCGCTCCCGGCAAGGGGGCCACCTTCTTTCTGGAGATTCCACTATGACACCTACCAACATCGAACCGTTCAACCGCCCCGTCCTGCTGGTGGAGGACAATCCCGTCGACGTCGACCTCACCCTGCGCGCCTTTGCCAGGCGCAAGTTCACCAACCCGGTGCACGTCGCGCGCGACGGCGAGGAGGCGCTGGCGTGGCTGGAGCGCTGGGAGGCGGGTGAGCCGCTGCCGCTGGTGATCCTGCTCGACCTGAAGCTACCCCGGGTGCACGGGCTCGAGGTGCTGAGCAGATGGAGGGAAAGCCCGATCAGCCGCTCGGTTCCGGTGGTGGTGCTCACCACCTCGGCGGAGGACAAGGACATCGAAGCGGCCTACCGCCTGGGAGCCAACTCCTACATCCTGAAGCCGGTGAACTTCGAGAAGTTCCTCGACGTCGCCGAGCAGATCGAGCTGTACTGGTGCATCACCAACCGGCCGCCGCGCTGAAGCGCGTCTGAGGGAGGGAAGGTATGGCCACGGCGGCGGTTGCGCTACGCGTGCTTTATGTCGAGGATAACCCGGTCGACGCCGACCTGGTACGCAGGGAGCTGGAGAGGCTGGCTCCGGATATCGCACTGGAGATCGCAGGGACCCTCGGCAGGGCGCTGGAGCTTTTGGCCCGGGGGGGCGCCGGCCGGTTCGACGTCGTGCTGACCGACCTGAGCCTTCCGGACGGCAGCGGCCTGGAGCTGATCAACCACTGCCGGGATCGGGAGTTGCCGCTGGCGCTGGTGGTCATGACCGGTTCCGGCGACCAGGAGTCCGCCGTGACCGCCCTGAGGGCCGGGGCCGACGATTATCTGGTCAAGCGACCCGAGCTGGCGGGCCATCTCCCCCGGGTGCTCCGGGCGGCCTGGGCCGACTCCAGGCAAAGACAGAGGCGCCGGGCCCGCCCCTTGCGCCTGCTCTACGCCGAGCCGAACCACATGGATGTGGACCTCACCCGCCGCTACCTTGCCCAGCATGCTCCCAACGTCCGGATGAAGAGCGTAGCCTGCGGCGAAGAGGTGCTGGCGCGCCTGCCGATGACGCCCGAGCAGGGCCCGGCGGATTTCGATGTGCTGATGCTCGATTTCCGCCTCCCCGGCATCACCGCGCTGGAGCTGGTCAAGGAGCTGCGCCAGGAGCGGGGGCTCGACCTGCCGATCGTCCTGGTCACCGGGAGCGGCTCGGAGGACACGGCCGTCCAGGCGCTGCGGCTTGGTGTCGACGACTACCTGTCCAAGCACGACGGCTACCTGCAGCTGCTCCCCGTGCTTTTGGAAAAGATGGAGAAACAGGCCGAGTTGAACAGGAGCGAGGAGCGCTACCGGAGCCTCTTCGAGAACAGCCGGGCGATCATGCTGGTCATCGATTCGGAGTGCGGCCGGGTGGCGGACGCGAACCCGGCGGCCGTGGCCTGGTACGGCTGGACCAGGGAGCAGCTCTGCCGTACCAACATCACCGAGATCGAGGTCGCTCCCGCCGAGGGGGATGCGGCGACGCCGCCGGGGTTGAAACAGCGGCATTTCCAGGGGCGTCACCGGCGGGCGGACGGCTCGCTGCGGGATGTGGAGGTGCTCGGTGGACCCGTCGCCATGGCTGGACGGGCCATGCTCTACTGCATCGTGCAGGACGTCACCGAACAGAGGAAGATGGAGCAGCAGTACCTGCATGCCCAGAAGATGGAGTCCATCGGCACCCTCGCCGGCGGAGTGGCGCACGATTTCAACAACATCCTGACCGTCATCGCCGGCCTGGGGCAGCTGACCATCGACAAGATGGCCCAGGACGACCCGCTGCGCCCCAACGTCGCAGGGATCCTGGAAGCCTCCCAGCGTGCCACCTATCTGACCCGCGAGCTGCTGCTTTTCAGCCGGAAGCAAAAAACCGAAAGGAAACCGGTGGACCTGAACCAGGTGGTGGCGAGGATGCAGAATTTCCTGCACCGGGTGATAGGGGAAGACATCGGCTTGAAGCAGTATCCCCTGGACACCCCCCTGCCGATTCTGGCCGACAGCAACCAGCTGGAACAGGTGCTGATGAACCTCGCGGTCAACGCCCGAGACGCCATGCCGGCGGGGGGGGAGTTCGCCCTGCGCACCGAACGGGTGGAGCTGCACGACGATTTCGCCGCGACCTACGGCTGCGGCAGGCCGGGCTCCTATGCGCTCCTCTGCGTCTCGGACACCGGGACCGGCATGGACAAGGAGACGCTGGAGCGGATCTTCGAGCCCTTCTTCTCCACCAAGGAGTTGGGCAAAGGGACCGGGCTGGGGCTCTCCGTGGTGTACGGGATCATCAAGCAGCACGAGGGGTTCGTCACCGCCTACAGCGAACCGGGGCAGGGGAGCACCTTCAAGATCTACCTGCCGCTCAGCTCGCAGGCTCCGCTGGATTTCCGCGCGGCGCAGGAACAGCCTGCTTGCGGTGGGAGCGAGACCATCCTGCTCGCGGAGGACAACGAACTGGTCAGGAAACTGTGGACCGCCGTGCTGAGCGAGGCCGGCTACAGGGTCATTGCCGCGGCCGACGGAGAGGAGGCGCTGCTCATGTTCGGCCGGCATGCCGGGTCCATACAGCTTCTGATCTTCGACCTGATCATGCCGAGGATGAACGGCAGGGAGGCCAGCGACGAGATCCACAAGACGCACCCCGGGGTAAAGACCATCTTCGCCAGCGGCTATGAGCCCGATTTCGCCAGGCAGAAGGCGGAGTTGGAAGAGGACGCTTACCTCCTCTACAAGCCGGTGTTGCCGCTTGAGCTTTTGAAAAAGGTGAGGTGCGTGCTGGACGGGACCTGCTGATCTCTTAAACTGCGATAATTTGACTTTGGTCAATTCATTTTCCGGCGATTTGTCGCATCTGTACTACACTTCAAAACGCGTGAATGTCACAGCCCACCTGTTTGATGTGAATTTGATTAGTTCAGTTTCGGTCCTGGTTATACTTTTGCCTGGCAGACACCACCTAAAAAGGAGAACGGAAAATGCTTAAGAGGAATCTAACCGCTGCTGGAGCAGTGGCGGCAGCGGCGGCCTTGGTACTGTTATCGCTCCCGGCGATGACTACCGCAGCCAAAACCAAACCGGCGGCGAAGATCGCCAACGACGGCAGGGCGAAGTGCTATGAGTGCCACGACGAGGTGAAGGCGCTCAAGGAAGGTTCCAAGCACGCCTCCCTCTCCTGCAAGGTCTGCCACGAGAAGCTCGACGCGCACATGAACGACCCGGAAAAGAACAAGCCGGTGACCCTCATCGACCAGGCCCTCTGCGGCAAGTGCCACAAGGAGCAGTACCAGAGCTTCTACCAGGACAACTTCGAGGCGCAGGCCAGGAAGGAAAAGGGGATCCCGGCCGGCCGCTCGCCGCTGCAGGACAAGCTCCTGGCGGGACACGGCTTCACCTTCGAGCATAACGAGCCGCGCGGGCACGCCTTCATGGTGATCGACCAGTTCGTGGTGGACCGCTTCCAGGGAGGGCGCTTCCAGTTCAAGGAGGGGTGGAAAGGGGTCAACTCCACCGGCAAGACCTGGGATGTCCTGACCGACACCGGGAAGAAGCTCCCCGAGAGCGCCATGGCCGGCAACCCCACCTGCATCCAGTGCAAGACCTCCGACCATCTCCTGAAGTGGAAGTTCATGGGGGAGAAGGACCCAAGGGCCAAGTGGGACCGCACCTCCAACATAGTCGACGTCGCCAAGGACACCCACAACCCCGTCGGGTGCATCCACTGCCACGACCCGCACGGGACCCAGCCCCGCGTGGTGCGCGATGCGCTGATCCAGGCGATCGAGAAGGATCCCAAGGGTAACATATTCGCCAAGAACGGCGCCACCGACCTGAACGTGATCAACTTCCGCGACTTCAGAAAGATCGGTGTCATGTCCAAGACCGACTCCCGCATGATGTGCGCCCAGTGCCACGTGGAGTACAACTGCAACTCCGGCACCCAGTGGAGCGACAACAAGCCGGTGAAGTACGACGACCTCCGCACCAACCACTTCCCGCTCAAGAACTCCCTGCAGCTATTGAAGCACTACCAGCAGCTCGACTTCTTCGACTTCAGGCACGCGGTCACCGGCGCACGCCTCATCAAGTTCCAGCACCCGGAGGCGGAAACCTACGCGGGGAGCACCCACGACAAGGCGGGGGTGCAGTGCCACCAGTGCCACATGCCTAAGCAGAAGGGGAAAAACGGCAAGATGTTCTCCGCGCACGGCGTGATACGACCCAAGAACCACATCCAGGAGGCGTGCCTCGGCTGCCACCCCAAGGAAGGGAAGGACAAGAAGCTGTATCAGGTCGACGCCATCCAGAACTACGTCAAGGGTAAGATGCGCAAGTCGGAGTACTGGCTGGGGCAGCTGATCGACAACTACGCCGCGGCGCAGCGCCTGGGCGTCTCGCCCGCGGTGCTCGACCAGGCGCGCGCGAAGCATGAAGAGGCCCACGCCCTCTGGGAATACTGGACCGCCGAGAACTCGGACGGCTTCCATAACCCCGATCTCGCCCGCGAGTCCCTGACCGGCTCCATCGCCGCCTCCAAGGCGGGGGTCAAGATCCTCAACGATGCCATGACCGTGGCTAAGAAGGAAGAAGCGAAGAAATAGCGCACTCGGCGAGTTCGCAGCGAGAAAGGCCCCGTTTCCCCCAGAGGAGACGGGGCCTTTTTGCATGTCGGTCCTCTCCCGCCAACGCCGAAGGGTGCGGCGTGGGCGGGTGATTAACCCTCTCCCGGAGGGCGAGGGGGCGAGGAAACGGATCCCGTATCGGTAAGAGGTTCGGGTGCATTCGCAGGGTGGTGTTCGTTTTCCCCTACAGGGGCTGCCTCCATGTGCCGATAGGTTAATCCAAAAAGAAGCTGCATGCGTCAGTGAAAGTGCTCATGGTGACCGCCGATTATGTCGATAAAGTGGGAGCGGGATCGGTGGCGATGATCTTCCGCTCCAAATCTCCCCCTCCCCTGCAAGGGGCGCAACGGGGTGGGGGCGACGGGCAGTAACAGGAGTTTCACCAGTGATCAATCGTTTCCTCTTCATCATCGCTGCGCTTTTGCTCAGCTGCATGTGCTCCCCCCCATCCTCCGCGGCCCAACGGGAGCCGCGGACGGTCCGCATCGCCGCGTTCAATTACTACCCCGCTATCTTCCAGGCCAAAGACGGCAGCATCCAGGGCTTTTTCGTCGATTTCATCGCCGAGGTCGCCAGACGGGAAGGGTGGCGGGTGCGCTACGTCTACGGCGACTGGGCGGAAGGGATGTCCCGCATCGAGAACGGCGAGGTCGATCTCCTCACCAGCGTCGCCTGGACCAGGGAGCGGGCCAAGTTCCTCGACTTCTCCAAGACCCCGCTCCTTACCGTCTGGGGGGAGCTGTACGTCCCGCGACAGTCCAGGTTGAACGGCGTCAAGGATGCGCAGGGGAAGAAGGTCGCCGTGATGAGGAAGGACTTCAACGGGGCCAGCTTCCGCAACATGGTGGAGAGGTTCGGGATCGGCTGCGAATTCGTCGAGTACGGCAACTTCGAGGCGATCTTCGAGGCGATCGCGGCCGGGAGGGTCGACGCGGGGGTGGTCAACAACATCTACGGAGCGGCCAGGCAGAGCGATTACGGCGTGGTCTCCTCCGGCGTCATCTTCAACCCCTTCGACATCTTCCTCGCCGCCTCCAGGGGGGAGGACGGCGACATCCTCCAGACCCTCGACAGGTACCTGACGCAATGGCGCGCCACGGAGGACTCTCCCTACCACCGGGCGTTGAAGCGCTGGTCCCACGGCAGCGCGGCGGCGCTCCAGGTCATACCCTACTGGCTCGCCCCCACGGTGGTCGGCTTCATCGTCGTCTGCGTCCTGGCGGCGGGGTTCATCGTCTTGCTCCGCGTCCAGATGAACCGCAAGTCAAGGCAGATGGCCGTCCAGGCGGAGGACCGCCAGAAGATCGAGGAGACCCTGTTCTTCATAAACGAATGCGGCTCGCACTACCGGGGTGAAGAACTCCTTGCCACGATCAACCGCTACCTGGGGATCTGTCTCGACGTCGATTACGCCTTCGTGGCGCAGCTTCTTCCCGAGCCGGGGATGGCAAGGACGCACGGGATCTACTGCAGGTCCGGCGAGATGGAGGACATCTCGTACGACCTGCGAGGCACCCCTTGCGAGAGCGTTATCGGCAAGTCGCTCTGCGTCTACCGCGAGGGGGTGACGCGGCTCTTCCCCGAGGACCCGATCCTGGCGCAGCTGGGGGTGGAAGGGTACGCCGCCGTGCCGCTGTGGGACTCCCAGGGGAACGGGATCGGCCTGGTCGGCATCCTGAGCCTCGCCCCGCTGGCCAACACGCCCCTCGTGGAAACGGTCCTCAACACCGCCAGCTCCCGGATCGCGCAGGAACTTGAGGCGATGCGGCACCTGGCGGCCGTGCAGCTGAAGAACTTCACCATCGACAGCTTCAAGGACGCCGTCTACTGGATACTGCCCGACGGCAGGATCTGGGACGTGAACTACGCCGCCTCCTCCATGCTCGGCTATTCGAGGGAGCAGTTGCTCACCATGAACGTCACGGAACTCCGCCTCAACCTCTCCATCGAAAGGTGGCGCTCGCACTGGAAGGAGCTGAAGCAAAAGGGGAACCTACAGTTCGAGACCTCCCACCGGGCGAGCGACGGCCGCGTCGTCCCTCTCGAGGTCACGGCGAACTACTGCAGCTACAACGGCACCGAGTACAACTGCGCCATCGTCCGGGACATCACGGAGCGCAAACGGATGGAGGAGGCGCTCGAGCACCGTCTCGCGGTGCTGACCGAGCCGATCGTGAACCTCTCCGAGATAAGGCTGGAGGACATGTTCAACCTCGAGGAACTGCAGGCGATCCAGGACAGTTTCGCCAAGGCCACCGGGGTAGCCTCCCTCATCACCGACGCCAGGGGACGCCCGATCACCCGCCCCAGCAACTTCTGCGAACTCTGCAGCGACATCATCAGGCAGACGGAGCGGGGGTGGGAGAACTGCGTGCGGTCCGACGCGGCGCTGGGCGCCATGGACCATGCGGGCCCGAGGCTGCAGCGCTGCCTGTCCGCCGGGCTCTGGGACGGCGGCGCCTCCATCCATGTGGGGGGGCACCATGTGGGGAACTGGCTGGTGGGGCAGGTGCTGGACGGCAGCTGTGACGTCGAGGAGATGACGGCCTACGCCAGGGAGATCGGGGCCGACGAGGAGGCGTACCGCAGGGCGCTGGCGAAGGTCAACAGGATGCCTAAGGAGCAGTTCGAGATGGTGTGCCAGGCGCTGTACCGGATAGCGGGGCAGCTCTCCCGGATGGCGATCCAGAACGTGCAGCAGGCGCAGCACATCGCGGAGAGGAAGCGCTCCGAGGAACAGCTGCTCGAGTACCGCAAGGTGATCGAGTACTCCCAGGACATGATCTGCGTCATCGACCGGAACTACCGCTACCGGCTGGCCAACGGCGCCTTCCTGGAGTACGCGGAAGCGATGGTGGACCAGGTGGTCGGGCGCAGCGTCGAGGAGGTGCTGGGAGCCGACGTCTTCGCCACCGTCAAGCCGTACCTTGACGAGTGCCTCGCCGGCAAGCCGGTCAGCTTCGAGAGGGAGGGGGAGTATCCTGGGAAGGGGATGCGCACCCTCGCCGTCACCTACAACCCGATCGAGGACAAAAGCGGCAGCATACGGATCGCCTGCGTGATCAGCGACCGGACCGAGAAGAAGCATCTGGAGGAGCAGCTGAGGCAGTCCCAGAAGATGGAGGCGGTCGGGCACCTGGCGGGGGGGATCGCCCACGACTTCAACAACATCCTGACCGTGATTCTGGGCTACGGCAATTTCCTGGAACTGGACGGGAGCCTAACCTCCAGACAGAAGGAACAGGTCGACCAGATCACCGCGGCCGCCGAGAAGGGATCGCAGCTGACGCGCGGCCTGCTCACCTTCAGCCGGAAGCAGGTCATGAACCCGCGCATCCTGGACCTGAACCTGCTGGTGAACCAGGTCCAGAAGTTCCTGCTCAGGATCATAGGGGAGGACATCCAGCTGAAGTTCACCCCGCATGCCGAAGATATCTCCGTGTTTGCCGACGGGAGCCAGATGGAGCAGATACTGATGAACCTGGCCACGAACGCGCGGGACGCCATGCCCGACGGAGGGGTGTTGAGCATCGAGACCTCCGCCCAGGAAATCGGCGCCGCCTACGCCAGGTCCCAGGGGTACGGGAGCCCCGGGCGCTACGCCTGCCTCATCTTTTCCGATAACGGTATCGGAATGGACCGGCAGACGAGGGAGCGGCTCTTCGAACCGTTCTTTTCCACCAAGGCGGTCGGCAAGGGGACCGGGCTCGGCATGTCCATCGTCTACGGGATCGTCAAGCAGCACAAGGGGTTCATCAACGTCTACAGCGAGGCGGGGGAAGGGACCACCTTCAAGATCTACCTGCCGCTGGCCGACGCGGCGGCGGGCGAGGGTGCGCAGGACATGGTGCAGGAACCCCCGGCCATGGGGACGGAAGCGATCCTGGTGGCGGAGGACGATGCGGGGGTCCGGAACCTGGTGGAGTCGTTGCTGACCAAGTACGGCTACACGGTCATCCTTGCCGTCGACGGCCACGACTGCGTGCAAAAATACCGGGATAACATGGGGCGGGTCTCGCTCGTCTTGATGGATGTCATCATGCCCGGCAAAAACGGCAGGGAGGCTTTCCGGGAGATAAAGGCGCTGGACCCGGGTGCCAGGGTGCTGTACTCCAGCGGCTACACGGCCGATTTCATGCAGAACCGCGGCGTTTTCGATGACGGAGTGGACCTGATCATGAAGCCCGTGCAGCCGATCGCCCTTTTGAAGAAGGTGAGGGAGGTGCTGGACAGGAAAATCTAGAATAAAGATAAAGATAAAGATAAAGATAAAGATAAAGATAAAGATAAAGATAAAGATAAAGATAAAGGAACGGGTCATATGCGACGAGGGCGCCCCCGGTGGAGGCGCCCTCGTCCATTTTGTCTAAATCTTAATCTTAGTCTTAATCTCAGTCTTAGTCTGTTTTCTGACTGATCGCCGAAAGCCTCCAGGCGTTGTTCCCGACCGGCCTGCTGAAGGTCCAGAACTCCTCGAACTTCACCGGCTCCGTCTTGCTTCCCGCCACGACCGTCCCGGTGGTGTCGTCCGTGGTGTAGTCGAGGAGGTTGGCGTAGATCAGGACCGTCAGGTAATCCTGCCCCGCCTCCTGCCACACCTCGGAAATCTCCACGCTCCTTACCGCGATGTTCTCCAGCCTGTTCACCTGCCTGTCGCGCAAGAGGCGCTCGATGTCCTGCCGGAAGATCCCGCCCATCTCGTCGGTGAGAAGGCCCGACAGCGCCGAGAGGTCGCGGTTCATCCATCCCCCCTGGATCTTGAAGAAGTAATCCATGACCTGGTCCTTGAAGCGGGCCTCGTCGAAGGAGGGGTCCATCTGGCGCAGGTGCGAAAGTCCCGTGTGGAGGTCGCCGCCGCTTTGCTCCACCGTGTACTGTGCCGGATACGTCGCCTCCTGCTGACCGCCTTGCCATCCGTAACCGCCCTCTACGCTCTGCAGCCGGCTTTCGCGGCGCTTCTTCACGAACCGGTAGATGAGGTAGCCTATCCCGGCGAGAAGCACGATCTCGAAGAGGCCGATGCCGCCGCCTCCGAGTCCCCCCATGCCGCCGGCGCCGGCGAGCCCCCTGAAGAGCATCCCGCCCAAAAGCCCTCCGGCGATGCCGCCGGCCATGCTGCGCAGGAAACCGCCCCCCTGCTGCATCGGGTTCGGCGCCGGGGCCGCCTGCTGCCTGTAGGGGGTCGACTGCTGCACGGGAGGGGCAGTCTGCCTGGAGTAGCTGCGCGAACCGCGGCTACCCATGGAGCGGCTGCCGCCCGCTCTGGCGTGCGCGTTCAATTCCAGCACGGTCGTGCTGAGCATCGTCACTGCGGCAACGATTGCAAATACCTTGGCTGCGTGTCTTTTCATGGGGACGTCTCTCCTTGTCGGTTTTGTCTCTGGAATCTTCCCCCCTCCCAACCTCCCCCCTCCGGGAGGAGGAGCGGTTACTCCTTGATAAGGGGCTGCCCGGGGCGGCGTGGGACGCTGCGTGATCGATTCGTCGTTCATATTCCCTCTGCTTGGAATGCCGGAATACTTTGGAGTCGCTGGCTGCGTGCCGGCTTAGGCTCGCTCGCAACCCGCCGGCGTCTCGACAACCAGAACCCCAGCGCCTCGCGCACCAGGTCCGAGAGGCTCTGCGAGCTGCTCCTGGTAAGCCTTTCCAGCAGACGTTTTTCCTGGTCGCTGACGCGCAGGGACACCACGTTCTTCAGCACCGTGTGCTCCTTCTTCGGCGACTTCCTTTTCCCAGCTTCCTTCCGTTCATTCTGGTCCCTTCGCATTTTCTCTCTCCTTTTCGATGATGCATCCCGCATCTGGCTGATTCTGGAGCGTGGCACGATCGGGCAGGGGTAAAAAAAAAGACCTTTACCCGCAGCGATTGGTTCATCGCTCCAGGTAAAGGTCTTGCTTTTAGGTGAAAATGTATCCCCGGGTCCGGGTGTTGCCACCGTCTTGACGGACCGAGGGTCGGCCATTTCTCCGGCCGATAGCTACTCCCCTTTACATGGGTGAATAATAGGCATTGCCCGACCGGCTGTCAAGGCCAATCGGAAATAATTCTGTCAAAGACGGCATTGTCCCTTTGCCCAACTGTCACAGCGCTTCCGGGCCCTCTGGACGGTGAGAGCCGGGGGTCCCCCTTGAAATTGAGGTTAATAGATATTAATATATTCTCTGCTTTTAAAGAGTGGCAAGATAGAAAGGGAGGGGGATGAAATGAGTACACCTGCGACGAGCGTCGTTCGCTACTCTCGATTCTTCAGCTTGCGCAAGGCCAGGACGGTGCTCGATTACGGGGCGGGGACGCTGAGAAACGCCATGTACCTTGCCGGACAGGGATTCACGGTTTACGCCGCCGATGTCCCGGAACAGGTGAAGGTGCTGCGATCCCATCCCGGCGCGGCCACCCTGGCCGGGCTTCTGGAAGTCGGGGACCTGGTGGGAAGCAGGCTCGGCGCCGACCTGGTGCTCTGCACCTACGTGTTCAACATCATCCTCACCAGGGCGCAAAGAAAGCTCTACCTGGACAACATCGTGGCGAACCTGCGTCCGGGAGGGTATTTACTGATCGAGGTGAACAGCAGGCGCGAAGAAATAGGGTGCGGCTCGGCCTTCCAGCACTATCACTGCTGCGACGACAAGGCAAGGAGCTACACGCACGACGAGTTCGACCGGCTGCTTTTGCCTTACAACTTCCAGCGCATATGTCATTACTACAGCACGCATGCCCTGGCTGCAATCTACCAGCTCAGGAGCGAGAAAGCTGTGACATGACTTCTTGTTTTGCAACTTTTGACTTTTCGTATATAAAAGTATAAATAGAGTTGCACACTATGGAGTGTGATATCTTCAGTTGGAGGCAGGCATGGCTCTGAAAGACATAAGGATCATGATAGTAGATGACGAGGTCTTTTTCCGTCAGGTGCTGCGCGACCTCCTCGAGAAGATAGGGTTCACGGTGGTAGGCGAAGCGGGAGACGGGGAAGAAGCGGTGGCGAAGTACCCCGCCCTGCGTCCCCACGTGGTGATCATGGACATCTACATGCCCGACAAGAACGGGATCGACGCGACGAGGGAACTGGTAGCCCTCGACGGGAACGCGAGAGTGCTGGTGGCGAGCGCCTCCGATTTCGACTCCGACACCCAGGCCGCGCTCGATGCCGGGGCGAAGGCCATACTGATGAAGCCGTTCGTGCCGCGGGAAGTTTACGAGGCCATCAGGAAGGTCCTGACCGGGAAGTAGACCTGTTCGGCGGCAGGGGGGGGAATAAGCCCAAGTCAAAGCCCGCGGAATAGCGGGTTTTTTTCGTGGTGGTGAAAAAATAAGTTGGGCAGCGGCAGTCTTTTGCTTGACTGCCGAAAACAGATTTGCTATAAGACAGGACTCGTTGAGCGGGAATAACTCAGTGGTAGAGTGCAACCTTGCCAAGGTTGAAGTCGCGGGTTCGAATCCCGTTTCCCGCTCCATTTAACTACAAAGAATTCTTACGGATTTCTCGATTTTAGCCCCGACTTTCGCTAAAGCTTTCGCTTTTGAGGTCGGGGCTTTCTGCGTCTACCGCCCCATGAAGTCCTCGCCGAAGAAAGCCAGGATCTCTTCCCGGTCCTCCTCCAGCTTTTGCACGTAATTGCCATACACCTCGTACACCATCTGCTTGCTTGCATGTCCCATGAGTTGGTAAAGGCGCAGCGGTTCCATGTCGATGATCAAGCTCCAGGCAGCGAAGGTGTGACGCAGGCAGTAGGGAACCCGGTGCCTGACCTCGCTGAGCTGTTCGGCTCTCACCCAGGCCTTGTAAAAACCACCCGCAGTGAGAAATTTCCCCGTCTTGCTGGTGGCCAAACGCCGTCCCCCTGTCGTTCTCTTGTGAAGAACGTCCAGCCGCTCCTGGATGGCGTGGGTGATCCTGATGTCTCGACGCCGGAAGGCTGTTTTGTTGCCGATCTTCTCTATCCCTCTCGATACTGAGCGCCTCACCAGTAAGTACCCGTCTTTTACGTGCAGGCGGGTGAGACCGGCGACTTCGGAGGCGATCATGCCGGTCAGCATCATCAGTTCCGCTACCGGTTGATACCAAGGATCAAGGTTCTCCAGGATCAACTGGAACTCCCCGAACCTCAACGGGTCCCGGTCGTTCCTGATCAGGTCGATCTCGCTGTCCTGGATGATCTCGAACTCCCCTCCGTTGTTCTTGGCAGGGAAGGCCTCGTGGATCTTTTCGAACGGGTCGGGGAGATCCCAGCGGTGTTCGTCACATGCATCCCGCCAGATAGCTCTCAACGGGTTGCAGATGTTGTCCACCCGCCGTCGTGACAACGGTTGGCCCTTTTTTGTGCCCCTAACGTGGCAAAGTTGCTTTACAAACAACCTTGCTGCCGCCTTGTTGATCTCGAAGAAGGTCTTCCCCTTGAAAAATGGGAGGATCTGCGAGTCGATCGAGCACTTGTAGTCTGTCTTCTTTGGTTCCTGGTACTCTGCCCATGCCGTTTTGTACCAGGCCCCTAGGTACTTTTCGAACAGAACATGTTGCGGTTTTGCCGTTATCGTCGTTCCTTCCAGTTTTGCGAAGAGTTCCAGTTTCTCGGGCGATGCGTTCGGGAACGCTTGCCCAAAGCGGAATGAACCGTCCCGCATCCTATCCATCTGCCGGTCCAGCCAGTACCGCGCCTTACGCAGGTTTTCGGGCGTGTTCTTTAGCCCGCTGGAAATCTCCACTCTTTGTCCGAGGTGGTAAAAGTCGAAGTACAGCCGCTTCGATCCCTTCTTCTCGACGATGTTACCGTCGCCCCACTGTGCTTCTACTGCGGTTACCGCAGATTTTCTTGCCATGTACTACTCCTTTTCTGTCCACCTCCTTTCTGCTGGTCTTGAGTCCAGCGCAACAGTACCAGAAGGCTTTGGCAACTGCAACGGCGATTAATATTCCCAATCCGGGCCAGGTGTCATAGTGCTTTTAGACTTCGTTCGTGCTTGATTGGCTTTCAGCTTCTTGAGGTTCTTGGCGTTGTCTGCCAACTCCTGAAGCAGGCCATGTCTCCAGAGGAAGTAGATCTTGTGCCGTATCTTCACAAAATGGCGATTTTCTTGGAGAACGCCGTCTTGCTGCCATTTACAGCGCGTTGATTTTGCAATGCTCATTTTCAACTCGAATTCTCGGGGGCTGAGTAAAATGAGGTCATCTGTCATCTCGGTTAGTCCTTTTGGTGCAGGGAATTGGTTAACTTAGGTAATAAGGACCGGCCGGGCAGACAAAATTGCCCTTTTCAATGTCTACATTTGGAAAAAAGTTACAAATACCCGTTTTGGAAGAAGTTAGCATGCCCACCTTCAGGAAATGATCGGCAGCTTCCTGGAATTCACAGGCTTTAGAAAAAACAGGAGATGGATATAAGTATTTTGCTGAAGGTGCGGAGTAACAAATATTTCAAAATCCAGTAATTTCTAGGATGGTCTTGCCTTTTAGGCAAGAAATGTCTGCCATGACAGACAAAAAATCTTTTATTTCAATGATTTATTTATAAAAAATATGTTGACAATATTTTTGTGAACCGTATGATGTAACCATGCTTGCCGAAAGGCGCTCTCCATAGAACCTATGGGGACACATCGCCCACGTTAGTGGGCGATCTTTTCTGAGTTGCAGTCATCCCGCTGATGGATGACTGCAACCGGCCCACGATCCAGCATTTCCTTCAGGCTGTTCCTGTTCCCTCGGTGAAATGCTGTCCCCCTATGTTGGCTACATGATTGAGCGACTAACTGGCGCGATATCATGTAGCCACTACCCACATGACCATTCTGGTCTAATCTGCGTGTTGCTGCGCCCAATTCAAAACGACGCCGGCTCTGTTGCGTCTCCCTCTCTACGTTGGCACTACATTCAATGTCTTCGTGTGGTCAACCGGCTAACTGTCGGTTACATCAAGACGTTGACCTACAGGCCTACCTTTATATTCACCCGATGGAACTGCCTTTCTTGGTGCCACATAATGACTTTGGCGTGCCAGCGCCTGTGCTTTCCTGCTCGTCCATGCTGAATAGGGACTAGAGGGGGAAATGCCGCGCTGGAGGCCATGGTTTTAATGACCACCAGGCACGGATTCCTGTGGGACATGAACAGCTCTCCCCGACATTGATAGGGGAAAAACCAAAAAAAGCGCGTCTCTTGCTGGTCCGCCCAGGACCACTAGCAAGAGACGCGCACTTAACTTCGCGAATTTATTCGCGTAAAAATAGCTTTAGCAAGAGATTGCCCGGAGACGGAATTTGCTAAGCGCATCATCCCGCCTAAAACTCCCCCCACAATTCGCCCCACCGCATCCGGGATGCTTCGGCATCCGGACACCGTCACTCGATTTTTGTCCGTCACCAGACGACAAGCATAATCCTACGGAATTTTGCAGCCGGTCGATGTTTGCACGAGATTCGGTACTTCGGTCCGTCGTCTCTGCAAGCGCCTGCACATGCGGGTCTGACGCCTACACTCAACAGAGAATTGGCCGCATGCGGCGGCAATAAAGGGGGAAATGCTATGGGGAAAATGAGCTTGAAACGGCAGGCATTGGAGCGCATTGGCAAAAATTGGTCGAAGGCAAAACACACCCGCGAGAAGTTGTTGAGCAATGTATCGCAGTTCGCACAGTTTATTGAGAGCAGCTACCACCTGGAGCGCATCGAAAACCTGAAGCCTGGCATGATCACCGCGTATGCTGCCGACATGGCTGCGCAAGGGTTGTCGGCGTCAACAAGGGCGAGCCGGATGACAGCGGTTCGCGAAGTCTGCGGTGCCATCGGCAAACAGGGAATCTGTGCAAAGGAGAACATGGCGTATGACATCGAGCGAATCAGAGTAAACCCGCAGCCGGTGGACCAGGATAAACTGGCGGAGATACGCGGCGCGCTCGTAGAGCGCGCCGCCGCCGGAAATCGCATTGCCCTGATGATGGTCGCTGCTGACGCCCTCCGGGACGTGTTTGGGTTACGGGCAAAGGAAAGTTTGATGTCATCGGGAATCGTAATCAAAGACGGCAAAGAGCACCTGTCCGTGGAGGGTGCCAAGGGAGGCCGACCACGTCTGTTGCCGATAGACAGTGATAAGAAAGCAGAGGCGGTCAGGTTGGTTCAAGAGACTTCGAGGACTCTCGGAAATGGCACAGGACGCATCATTCCGCATGAACTGAGCTTGCAACAGGCTTACGACGCTCAGCGAAACAGATGGTCGGCACTTGGAGGGACACGTGCGCTCGGCGCAAATCAGCATGGTCAGCGCCACGTGCACGCCAGAGAAATGAAAAGCGAGGGTGCCTCAAAAGCCGAGATAATGGCGGATTTGGGGCACGGAGAGAACAGATCATCCGCTGCATACGGGGTGTAATAGGTGAAAAAAGGCCGTTGCGTCTGGGATTTTCCCAGCCGCAACGGCCTTTTTTTGTAGAAGAGATAATATTTGAATTGCTGGTACTCAGCATGATGGGATTCCGGATTTTGGTCTACTTAAGAAAGCTTGAGATCTTGACAAGAGTACTGTTGCGATGTTGTCCATCAGTTCACCTTTGACATTTATTAGAGGTACATATATATTGCGATTTAATTTTGTGTGCCACGTCCCCACGTCCTGATCATGTGATAAGCAGCTTCGATGTCGTTGTGATCGATTCAGGAGAAGGGTTGGGGGTAATGGCCGCTTTTCCCATCAATAACGAATTACGCTATGAAATTTAGAGAGGTGCTTAGATGGCGCAAAGTGTAATCGTCAAGAAGGAAGAAAAAGTAGCAGCAGTCGTAGCCTCACTGCCAACCGGATTCTCGGAAGCCGAATTTGTTGATGCATTCATCAAACTGTATCCAAATGACTGGGATCGTGTCCAAAAAGCTTATAGAAATCATGAGAGTAGAGCAAAGCTTGGTAAGACGCACCCAATGCCGGAACCGAGACCATACTTAAGCAATTCACTGAAAATATGGCGCAAAAAACAAGAGAGAAGTCAGAACGCGGGGTAGAATGGCAAGATATTTCCACCCGGCGGTTTAATCGAAGCCTAATTTTTCCTGACGCCATTTCGAGGGTGAAGATGGTAAGTCATGCCATTTGCTAACTTAACCGAAGATGAGCACGAGGCAAGACCCCCCCTACCGTGCTTATGTTCTCCCCGTAGTGACAGTCGAACAGATGAAATTGCTCGTGGTCTGGTAAGGGAGTATATGACAAATTGGAGTCATTTTATACTGAGGGCGAGACTGCGTACGAACACCTTATTATGAACAGTGATGGCGCGACACTTGGATGCTAAAACTTTACCTACGTTATGAGGAACTGCAGCAGACAGTTGTCATGGCAGGCTGCACTTCCGCCAATCGGAATGGCATGATGCCTGACGATCGCGTTGGTTCCGGCACAGGTTACCTCAGGATAAACTTTTATGGAGTGGGGGGGAGAATGAGAAGAACATTTTTTCTTTTTGTCTGTATGCTTTTATTGCCAATTACTGTTTTTGCTGATACCTCCAGAGATGCAATTAAAGCTCTCAAAAAGATTGAGGCTTATACTCAGATAGGAGTCTCAAAGACCGAATATGTTGCAGCATTGAGGGACGCTCAGTTTGAGGTGAATCTTTATTTTTATTTGGATAACCCTGATCATAAGAAAGAACATGAATTATCTGCCTTGATCAATCAAATCATGGAAAATTATGTATTTGCAGGCAATTTATGGAAACAAGGCGAATGGATTCATCTTCGTGAGGCTACAGAACTTTTAAAGAAGCATCCTGATATCTCTCAGGACGCTAACATTGTACAAGAACGGACTGTTCAAATACAGCCTGCTATCTCATTCATATGGGAAAAAGCGTCAGCTGATTTAAAAAAAGCCCAGAAATTTATATTGAAAAGTTCAGTAAAATAGTCACACTCGCCTAGCAGGCCGTTGAAAAAACCCGACGGTCATCGACAACCACCATCTGTGGGGGTTGCTGAACCGCTGTTGTCATGATTTTTGTTCTTTTACAGCCCGTTATGCTGCCGAATCCCGGCCTGCTGAAGGGCCCGGGGGGGCATTCAGGTGGTACCAAGGCCCAAGTTGGCCATTCGAACCAGGTTGTAGGCCACAGCATGTAGGTCAAGCTGCATTGCGATCTTCTCTACTCCTCGGTACATCGTCTTGCGCAGCCGGCCCACGGTCTTCATCCAGCCAAAGCCTTCTTCGATTCGCTTCCTGATCCTTTGGCTGATGGTGTAGCCCAGAAGACTTGTGGTTCTTCCGTCGATGGCTGACCTTCGGTTGCTGTTGTTCTGCGCGACATGGGGGGTGACATTCAGCTCTCGCAGGTCCTTCACAAAATCCTTGGTGTCGTACCCCTTGTCGGCGCCGAGGGTAATCCGCTTGGATGTCCGCGGTAGTTTCTGGATCATCCTTTTTGCCGCTTCGCGTTCGCCTGTGCCGGTTGCCGGTGTGACTGCTGTCTTGATGATAAGGCCGTTGCGGTTCTCCATCAGAGTGTGCCCCTGATAGCAGAGCTTCGCCTCCTTGGTCTTTCCCTTGCGGTAGAGGCGGGCATCGGGATCAGTATCCGAGCCGTGGGTTTCGTTACTGAGCTTCTTTCCCTTGAAGTCAACTGAGTCGTTCTTGCCGCCGGCAGATGGTGGGCCATCTTGAGGATCTTTGGGTTTGAAGCTCTTGATCGAGGCCCATGCTTCGATAAGAGTGCCATCAACGGTAAAATGCTCTTGCGACAACAGGCGCTTACGCTTTGCCTGGTCGAGAATACGAGAAAGGAAGACAGCGGCCACTTCAGAACCGATGAGCCGCTCACTGTTCTTGGAAAAGCTGGAGTGGTCCCAGATCTTCTCATCCAGTGCCATCCCCAGGAACCAGCGGAACAAGAAGTTGTAGTGGATCTGCTCAACAAGCTGTCGGTTGCTGCGGATTACCGTCACAACTAAGACGCCGATGCACTTGACGAAACTGCCGTTATTGACCTAGTTGACGGCGATGTACCTCATTGCCAACTCCAGCAAGGGCATCTCGTCCGTCGTGCTGGGCAGACTCATCGGGACAATGCCCACCCATGAAGACGGCATGGAAGCTTGATCATGCCATTCGGGTCATGATGGCTGCGGAGCCGACGGAACTTCTCCTCCTCATGGGTGTCGTCGAACTCGATGAAAATACCTCGGCGGGCGCCCCCGATTTCAAAGAGGGGGTAAAGCACAAACGCGGTGGCAGGGCCGCCAAGCAATGCATTGCAGTCGCCGTCGAACGCGAAAACGGGCATAAGTGGGAGGCAAGTCTTGCCTTTTGCACATCAGCCGAAGATGAGCACGAGGTAAGACGGACAGCCTTTTAATGGGTGACCCCCAAGGCCGCGTTTTACGACTAAAAGTACTCAACACTCTGTTGGTGCTGAGTTTGTTTCGCTCCCGGCACTGCCCCTAGCCGTTGAACCAGATAAAAGGAAGGAATAGGATGAGCCTTAACCCAGAAGCAGCAATAAAGTCTGAGTTTATAGAGCGATACGAAAACGAAGTAAATGCCATATGGGACCAAGTAGTACGATTGAACACAAATTTATACTTGCTGGAAAAGATAAGGGCGTTTCCATTTGATGAAGAAGTAGCAATAGAGCCGACATTTTGGGAATACACCTATCAGGCCCTTTTCGATTCATCAATATTACTATCATGGAAACTTGTTTCCGACAAAACCGGCGGCTTCACAATTACTCAGTTCAAAAACTTGATTTCTACAACATATATTAAACATGAAAAAAAGGCAGAATTTAAAGACCTTATCAAAAAAATAGATTTCAGCAAAAAGCTAAAGACGGAAAAGAAGAAGGTAGAAGTACTTCGGCAGAAGCAGGTTGCACACTTGGATCTGAATTCTAGGGACCAGGTTGAAGCTGTTAGGCTTGAGGTTGCCGAACTAAAAAAATTGGCCGATTCAATAACAGAGCTGTTTACAAATTTGTCTTTCTCTGAAAAAGCATGTCTTCCAATTGGGTATCATCTTAAAGTGCTATTGCAAGGGCAAGATCCGGAAAAAACTGATATAGACAAGATCCTGGATTTTATGAGGTCTTTGTAAGTGTACATCTGGCAACAAAGAGTAAATGTTCAATGAAACGAACAACACGCCGAAAAAACAAAACTGTCAGATCGAGGTGTTGGCCTAGAACAGATGAGTCGAAATGATCACAAATGCAAATAGATACGTATTCTGATAGGAGTGCAAATGAAAATAAGATGTATATATCTCTTAGCATGCGTTTCGTTTGTATTAAGCGCAGTTATTGCACGAACCTCAGATGGTGCTGAAGAAGACTTTAGCACCAAGAGGTTCTGTTTTGACGTGATTGATTACACAAGCTTATATACCGACGCTGAGTTGTCGTTACAGCTATCTATCGAAGATAAAAAATGCATTTACATTGAAGCCAAAGTAGACAATAAATATAAAATTGTAACAGATGACAAGGTCGCTGGCTACACCACAGGGGATAGTATCAAGCATTTAATAAAGTATAAATTTGGCAGGTTAGTAAGTGATTATGAATATAAAGATAGACTTATTAAGCTTGAGGTTGAACGTGTAAGCAAATCAAAGGAAAGAGCTAGGCTGCGTCGTACACTTGAGAGAATAGGTATTTCTAAGGGGAAAGAGCTCTGGGTCAAGCAAAAAATTGATAGCCTTGTGCCGTTTCAAACGGTCGAATTTTGCGATGCAGATTTTACGTCTGATTACACCATAGAATTGGAATTAAAATCAGGCGAGGATGTTGTATATGTTGACACTCTAGCAACTCACAAAGATATAACTAAAAAAATAAATCAGATCTTTTACAAGTCATCTCCATATAAAATGTGGACCAAGAAAATTAATAAACACATAGAGGAAGGTAAGATCTTCATTGGTATGTCAGCAGAACAAGTTGTTGCGAGTTGGGGGGAGCCTGACGATATGAACAGAAGTGTTGGGAAGTGGGGGGTTCATGAGCAGTGGGTATACAGAGGTGCTAACACGTACCTATACTTTGAAAATGACAAACTAACTAGCTTTCAGGACTGAATAAGGCCGCAGGCAAAGCGGGAATGGCAGTCGAGGACGCTTTGGAGACACACCTTGCCGACGCCTTTGAGGGTGCCGACGAAGAAGGTATCAACCGAGACGAGGTCGCCGGTGTGGCGGGTTTCAATGTGGCGCTCCCGGAATTCTGGGCTAAACCGCTCAAGCAATTTCACCTGATCGTCTGAAAGCTCGAAATTTTGGTCACGCGCCGTCTTTTCGATGCGGAGCAGCCTGTTATATGCTTCGTCAGCATCTCATGGCGACTCCAGACACCTCTAACGCTTCCGGCACTGACTTGGACGCCTTGCAGTGCCAGTTGGTTAGTCACCCTTAGAGGTGCATATATAATTTTTACGGAGAAAGCGGTGGAAATAGTCATACCAGAGGATTCCTTGGGCACTTTTGTCATCTACCCTGTGCATCGAATGCGTCTTATGAAGATCATTCTTCATGAAGTTGGGCACTGGGTCCTCAGTAGAAGGTTTGGATTTAAAGTAGGTCAGATTAGGATTTGTTGGTTGTATGAAGGTGGGCAATATGACTGTTGGGCCAGCAATGATACTGCTCGGAGACTTCTAAATACTGCTGATATCGAGCTCTTTATTGAGGAGAGAATTCTAGTCCTTTTTGCGGGTGCAATGGCAGAGTCTTTGGATGAAGGAAAGGTGGACAGCAAAGCGGCTTGTGACGTTTTGACAAACGGCGGAGGGAGAAATGATGAGGGGAAGATTTCTGAATTCATTCATCTCCTCATAAACATTAGATACGCGTTCTTAGACGATGATGCAGTATTTAAAAAAGCTGAAATTGATGTGACTAAAGAATTGTGGGATAAAACAAAAGCCTTGGTTGAGTCATATCATGAAGTAATATCAGCTTTAGCAGAGGAGATAAATTCTAAGGTGATACGCGGTGGAGAAGAATATATATTTTCTGAAGAAGACTTACAGACTTTGTTAGATCTCTGTGAGACCAGTAAGGCAAACTAATTAGAACCTTACATTTAAACAGGTAAAAAATATGAAGCTCACCGGGTCCGTCGTGCGGCGCAGACTCGTCAGGACGACCCAGAAGACGGCATGCATTTAAGGTCGGTCATGCTATTCGTGTCATGATGTGCTGTGTCAACCGAACTTCCCCACTTCATGGGTGTCGTCGAGCTTAATGGGTACCTCGGTTGACGCCCCCGACCCAAGAGGCCGCCAAGCAGTGCAATGCAGTAGCCGTCGAGGGCGAAACGGGCATAAGTGGGAGTCTTGCCTTTTTGCAGAACCTCTTTCTGGTCAACTTAACGAACTAAACTATGGTTCTCCTGAGCCCGCACGGCGGGTTCTGTGAGGGGAACGAGCACAAGGGTGGTGGTGGGGCACCTTCCCAAGCCAGTTTTTACCCCCTCCGCACAATCTTAATGGTTGTTGACACTGTTTGAGATAGGTGTTATAGCATTACTTTAATGAAATTATATTTTGATTATTAGTTTTTTTTGGGGGGGGGTAGCGTGAGGCCAAGTCTGTTAATTGTAGTCTGTTGGCTGTTTGTGTTTGTCACCTCGTCTTTAGCTGGGCCATTTGGTTTAGAAAAGGGCATGACTGTAAAGCAACTTTCCAAGTTAACTAAATTAAGAAAAGGCCAAAGACCGTATATTTACTTAACCAATAAAGTTCCTAAACCACATAAAGATATAGCGGGATATATTCTATTTATTTCTCCAAATGATGGTTTATGTGGGATTAGGGCAAATGGTGTAACTATAAATACAAGTAGTTACGGCGATGAACTAGCGAAAGCCTTTTATGAAGTTGAGCAGGCTTTGACTAAAAAATATGGGGAAAGTGCCATCTATGATAAACTAAAAGATGGTAGCATCTGGCATGGACCAAATGAATGGATGATGTCGTTATTGCAAAAAGAGAGGGATTTGAGTGCTAAATGGTCCATTTTTGAAAAAAAGCGAGGTGATTACGGATTTGCTGACAATCTTTACGCGATTACACTCCAAGCATATGCGCTTGATAAAAATGTGGGATACTATGATATTTTTTATCATTTCGACAATCAAGAAAAGTGCGCAGAAACTTTTAAATTAATGGATAATGAAGGCTTGTAAACAAAGTTATTTATTATTTTTGAGTGTGTATAGTTTGTGCAATTACAGTAATTCCCAGTTGGCGCACTGTAACAGCCTATAAAAAGCAAGCATTTGCCAAACTTGTTTCGTGATAATGACGTCATGCTCAGCTCTTTGGAGAACGCGTCATCGTTTGCTATGACATAGGTCAAGTAAATAACTAACCTAAGGAGGTCAAAAGTGGATGCAGCAGAAATATACATCACAGTATTACAAGAGCAGTTTCCAAATGTAACAGTAAAATGGAATCCACAACCACATCCAATTTTTGAAACCACTCCATGTGTACTTGAGTTTCATTCAAAAACTGGCTTAGAGGAACCTTTTATTCTTACATTCAAAGACGGTTTGGGAAATAACCAAGTTGATAAAGACCTAGAAGTACTTATTACAGCATACGGTAAGCAAATAAACTCGCTTTAACCGGTAGTGTGAAATATATTTGAAATATATTTACTAAACCTAATTCCGAAGTACCTCCGAACGGCACAGTTTTAGGAAAGAGGTACACCAAGCGCGGCGGTAGACGGTCGTCACGGTGAAACTGCTTCCGCTGCACTTTCTTACATTGGGAGTGGTTGCGGATATCCGGTACCTGTCTCTGAAAGTTCTTTCGCTTTTCTTTCGCCAACAGTATGGCTTTTCTTGGAATCTGATGGACTCTTTTGGACTCAAGACCAAGCAGAAAATCCAGGTGACTAGCCGAAATTATATGTTTATTTGCGTTATTGCCTGTTTGCAGGGAGTCAAGGTAACGGGTTCGAATCCCGTTTCCCGCTCCAAATAACCACAACGGCCAGGCCCAAAAAGCCTGGCCTTTTTGTTTCAGATTTTAGGCTGTTACGGCCTCTATCTCGTTTCATCCGCTTCCAACTCCCACTACTTCGACCTATTCTTGATCGACTCCAGCATGTGCCCTGACTGTGCCTTGACGTAAGGACGAACACAACCTGCTGTGCCCTTAATCCGCTTATTTCGGCTTTTGCGTCCTCTCCTCTTCAAATTCCTCTCTGAAAGCGTCAAACTTCGCCTTCTCACCTTCCTGCAAGGACCACCTTTCAATCTCGTTCCAGTCCACCTCACGCTCCTGGGCCACCCAGACCGCCTGTTGTAGACACTGGCGGTCGTTCCAGTGATAGAAGGCGGCAAGCCTGTCCTTGACACAATCTGTGGGGGAAAGAAGCCTAAGAGTACCGGTGTCAAGATGCATCTCCTCGATCTTTGCGACCGGCTCGTTTCCCACTGCAAGTGGCCCTGACGGAAATTCTATGAAAAAATCCGTATCAGCGTGGACGAAGTATCTGTTTTTCTCGGTAAACCCAATCTCAGAAAGGACCGCCTTCAGCCGTTGACGGGTGGTTTGGAGCCGGTCTATGAAATCCAGGTCCATGGATACGTAACGACCGGATGCATAGATCGCGACGCAAGCCCCGCCGCTTAAAACGACCCGTATGTTTCGATCTTCAAGATGCGAGCAGACGTAGGCGGCGAGTTCGGCCATGCTCATCTGACTGATGCTCTTCATAACGGTTTCCCTGCACGACGCGGTCGCTGGCGAGTTAGGAGAAACCGGTCCTGCTCGTCCTGCGGATAGAAGGATAGCAACTTTTCGAGCAAAACCTTCAGCTCGTTGAGCAGCGGGTACCTGGGATTAAAGGTGAAGATGCGGGTGCGGCCCACGAGGCGGCTCACCAAGACCCCCCCGCGTTCCAACACGTCGAGCTGCCTCTGAATGGGTGTAAGGTCGGTCGAGAAGAAGCGGGCAATATCTCGCGGGTATCCCTCGCCCTTCGCGCAGATGAAGAGAAGGACCCGTTCCTTGTTTACCGACCCGAAAAGGGATTCGAGCATAGCAGCCTCAAAAGAGGTAACTTGACCTCTAACAGGGATCATTTGAACTCAGGATGAGGTCATAATACCGGAAGCTGCAAATATTTTCAAGCTCCAACACCAATCCGACCTCTTCATACTACTGAGACTTTCGCCCACGTCCATGTTTATCTCACCAACTGGGGAGAGGCGGTGTACATGCTGCGCCTGCTCAAAGATGCCAATCCCTCAGCCCCCCCTTTTCCAAGGGGGGGAGAGTCGATGAGCCTAGAGAATTGAAAAGATGCTGGAATCGGACTCTGCAGGCCTAGGGAAAGCAGGTAAAAGGTTGAAAGTTCCGTTTAGTTGTGGTTTTATCCGTGGATATCTCATATAGTGACTTTCCAAAACAATGCCGCCTGATAACAAACCGGATCAGAGGGAAACTGGCCATGTATCAAAAAAATTCCGAGAATGGCTTTACCCTGGTCGAACTCTTGATAGTAGTGGCGATCATCGGCATTCTGGCGGCAATCGCTGTCCCTCAGCTTTCCTCCTACCGTCAGAAGGTTTACAACGCTGCGGCACAAAGCGACCTGAAGAATGTCAGGGTCACTCTTGAATCATACTTCGCAGATAACATAAGCTATCCCTACTAACATCTTAGGCTGTTCCCACCTCGATAACAGGAGACGTGTGATCTATTCGGTCGCCCGGAATTCTTTGCTCTGGGGGGGACACCCCCCATTCCTCCTTTACTTTAGATTGTCCCCATCCCTGCCAATTGCCATGCCTGTCTTCGAGACGGTTGAAACTTGTGACGGCTACGACCGCACTTGTCCGTCTAACCTCGCTGAAAACAGAATCCGATCTTTCTTTCCGAGAACTTGCCGTGTGACGCTTTCGTTGTGACAATAAAATATTTTTTTTGATAAGAACCTTTTGAAAAATAAGGTGAAATTATGTATAAATGAGCCCACTTTGCTATCACGCCGGCAAAGCGGTGAAGGGTTACTGGACCAGAGGCAGGAGGATGTCTCAAAGCTCGTGCAAGGTGGCGGTGCCCAACCGGCGCGGACCGCGTTGTGACAGAGTTTGAAGAAGAGAATCGGAGCACCCGTGAGCAACGACCTGAGCTCGCTGCAAAGTAGGATGTCATAGGAGTCGATGATGCTTCAAACACGCAATTTTATGAGTACTTTTTTCATCGCTCTCCTGCTGCTTTCCAGTTGCCTCTTCCAAAGCGGCGACTGTAGCGCCGAGTCGTCATGGCAGACCATCGGGCCGTTTGGCGGAAGAATCATGTCTCTTGCTATAGCTGCAACTGACAGCAAGACCCTTTATGCTGCGACATGGGGAGGAGGGATCTTCAGGACGACCAACGGCGGGGCATCCTGGAAAGCGGTCAACAACGGCCTGCCCTACAAAAGTATCTCTTTCGTTGCCGTCGACGCATTTGACAGCAAGATCGCCTTCACCCCGATCAATGGAAAGGTCTACAGAACCGCCGATGGCGGCGATAGCTGGACCCCGGCTGCGAGCCCATGGGGGTATGGCAGTGTAGACAGCATAGTGCTCGATCCTTTGGCCAAGAACACCCTCTACGTCAATGGTTCTGACTATAGCAGCAAGTACATCTACAAGTCGACGGATGGCGGCTCGACCTGGGTCCAGATCTATTCGGGCAGTTCCTCTTATCTTTCTTATGGAACCGATAAAATCGTCGTAGACAGAACCGACAGTACAGGGAAGACGTTCTACCAGGCCGGCAGCACCGGAATCGCAAAATCGACCAACGGAGGGAGCAGTTGGCAGGTGCGCGCCAATACCGGATGGACGTTCACCCAGGTAGACGCCCTGGCGATCGATCATGCCAATGGAAATGTGCTTTACGCCGGTTCTTACAATGGCGGCGTGCTGAAAACGACCGACGGAGGCGGCACCTGGTCCGTCAAGAACAGTGGAATACCTATTTATGAAAGCGGCAGCACCCAGGCGGTCTCTTCCATTGCAGTCGACCCTCACGACAGCAACAAGGTGTACATCGGAACGCGTGATGGCGGTGTGCTTAGATCCGTCAATGGCGGGGAGTCCTGGCAAATAGTGGTGAACCCCACCAGCGAGTGGAGAAATACCACGCAGTCGATCGTGGTCGATCCCACCAATTCCGGTACCGTCTATGCCGGCACCGAGTACGGCGACGTCTTCAAGTCGATCGATGCAGGAGCGACCTGGAAGCGGGCGAACTCCGGCATTGCCAATGTCGGGCTGATGGCTCTAAGCGCGAACCCTGCCAACGGCAAGGTCATCTATACCGCCTCCGACATCGGCTACATGTACCGCACCTCCGACGGGGGTAAGACCTGGTCCAGGTCTTCCGCAGAGTTGCCGACCAACGCGCGCACCATCGCCATCAACCCGGCCAACGATGCCGTAGCCTATGCGGGAACGTACGGGGCGGGCATCTACAAGACGGTCGACGGCGGGGTCTCCTGGAGCGCTGCCAATACCGGACTGTCGAGCGGCTCCTATGTTTCCGACGTGGTCATCGACGGCAAAAGCCCCCAGAAGCTTTACGCCGCGGTGTGGTCCGGTTCCTCCCAAGGGGTGTTCAGGTCGGTGGACGGAGGTGCGACCTGGCTGACAGCTTACGGAGGCACTTCCGCATACCGTATCGTTGTCGATCCCACCGACAGCCAGACCATTCTTGCCGCCACCGGCGCAGGCTTCCTCAAGTCCACCAACGGGGGGATCGATTGGACGGTCGCCTCGGCCGGCATCTCGTTTGTCTGGTGCCTTGCCGTCGATCCTAACAACCACCAGGTGCTCTATATCGGATCGGGCACCGAGATTCTGAAATCGGTGGACGGTGGAAGCACCTGGACTCACAACGGCTACATAACTGCCACCTACTACGCGCAAAACTTCATGGCCATCGCCGTTGATCCTGCCGACAGCAGCGTAGTCTACGCCGGATCCGGAGGGGGAGGGGGAAACACGCTGTTCAGATCGAACGACGGCGGAGCGACCTGGACGCTCATCGGCGAGGGGCTCCCGGGGACCGATATCCGCGGCCTCATGGTCGACCCGTTGTCGCGGCAGCTGACGGTGGCTACCTATGACAGCGGCATCATCAGGCAGGTGAAGTTGGGGGCTCCCGTCATATCCGCGCCCGCCATCGCCTACTGCACCATCGGAAAGCCCTGCAGCATCGGCGTCTCGGCGAGCAGCTGGCCCACGCCGACGCTCTCCGCCTCCGGCGACCTCCCCAACGGACTCGCCTTCAATCCGGCCACCGGCACGCTGAGCGGTACGCCGCTTTTGGGGAGCTCCGGCACCCACCAGGTGACCTTCATCGCCAGCACCGGTGTTCCCCCTGACGCCTCCTGCGCCGTTAACATCACCGTGCTCCCCTCATCCGTGCTGACCGCCGGCATCACCGCCCCCTCTGGAACGGCCCCGCTTGCCGCGCTTAGCGCCATCGGCGGTACGGCATCCGGGAGCGGCCTGGCCAAGGTCGAGGTCCAGGTCTTCGACGGCGCCTTTTATCTGCAAGGCGACGGCAGCTTCAGCCTCACCCCGGCCTGGCTCACCGCCACCGGCACCGCCAGCTGGACCCTCAACACCTCCACCGCCGCCTGGGTGGCGGGGAGACCCTACAGCGTCACGGTCAAGGTCTCCTCGTCTTCATCCCAGGCCGTAAGCAGCACCACCTTCTCCATCAAGCAGTCGCTGTCCAAACAGGGGGTCACCCTGGCCGGCGTCTTTACCCCCGACACCATAAAGGCCGGGGAAAGCGCGAGCATCAGCGGCGCCCTCACCAAAACGGACATGACTCCCGTCTCCGGCAAAACGGTCACGGTCATCGTCACCCCGCCCGCCGTGCCGGGGGGGACCCTGCCGGTCAAGAGCGTCTACACGTTCACCACGGGGCTTTCCGGGACCTTCGACAACGCCCCGGGCATCACCTGCCCGACGCCCGGGGTCTACGGGGTCGAGGTACGCTTCGACGGCAGCGATACCCTGCAGCCGTCCGTGTACAACCTGAGTCTTCCGGTCGTAGCCCAATCGGGGTACGCCGTCATCGTGGTGGGGAAGGCGGCCGACAACAGCCTGCTCACCGAACACACCAAGACAGCCACGGCTATCTACGAGACCTTGATCAGCAAGCGGGGTTTCTCGGACGCCAACATCATCCCGCTGGTAAGCAGCACCGGCGCTGCCGTCACCAAACAGCAGATCCAGGACGCCCTGGGGCAGATAAAGACCAAGTTTCTCGCCGCGCCCGCTCCGGTCTACCTGGTCATGATCGACCACGGCAGCCCTGGCGGCTTTGTCCTGGGGAGCGAGATCCTTACCCCCGACGGCACGGGCGACGCCAAGAACCTGGGTGCCCTGCTGGACGGCTTCGAAAGCGGGATCGACCCGGCCGTCCTGACGAAGTACCCCCGCTTCGTCATAGTCGGCTCCTGCTACTCCGGCCAATTCCAGAGGCTCGGCAACAAGGCCGGGCGCATCGTCGTCACCAGTTCGACGGCTAGCGAACTCTCCATCGCCGGGGCCTACGACCTGGGCGATCTGACGCAGCTAAGCGGAGGGGACTACTTCATCGACTCCCTGTTCGGCTTCCTGAGGCGCGGGGACAGCTTCAAGGACGCCTTCACCCAGGCATCGCAGGGGGTAGTGGCGAGCGATCCGCGCAACTACAACGGCTCGGTTCCGCTGCTCTTGCACGCGGAGGTGGTCGACACCAACGCCCAGCACCCCCTGATCAACGACTCCGGCGACGCTACCGGAAGCTTCCGTCTCGATGCCGGCAGTAACGGCGAGGTCGCCGGGAAGCTCTACCTCGGTGAAGGGGTCCGGGTGCCGGCCGAAGGGAATCCCGCCGACATCGTGAAAGTGCCTGCGACCGCTTTCCTCGACGCAGGGACGACCGCGATGCGCCTGGAAGGGTGGGTCAACGATAACAGCCGGGTACTGAACAACGTCTGGGCCGAGATACGTACCCCCAATACCTCTACTGCTCCCGCTTCCGGCGGCGCCCAGGGCACCGGCCAGGTGGTCCCGAGCGATATGGAGCTGGTGCAGCTTGTCTTTGACGGGGAGAAGTGGGTGGGGGACTACACCAACTTCAACACCGCGGGGAGCTACGACGTTTATTTCCACAGCAAGGACTCGCTCTCGTCGGACGGCGGCCAGACCTATGACCTTTCCCCCATGGCCCAAACCAGGGTCTACAAGAACTACGCGCTCAACCCGGCGCCCGCGCCCTTCGCCCTGGTCTCTCCGGGACCCGGCGCCACCGTCGCCCCGTCATTCGCCCTGACCTGGGACGGCAGCAGCGACGCCGACGGCCTCACCTACACGCTCCAGGTGGCAACGGACCAGAATTTCCAGACGGTCGTCTACCGGGAGGAGAACATCCCGCAGCCGGCCTTCTACCTGGGTCCGAACGCCCTGACCTCCCCCGGCTCCACCAGCGGCGCCTCGCTCTGCGCCGGCGGCTGCTGGTGGCGCGTTCAGGCGGTAGACCGGTTCGGTGCGCTCACTACATCCGCCCCCCGCAGCTTCACGGTCGTCACCACCAACGCTCTGCCGGGGCTGGTTTTCGGTTACGTCCTGGACGCCGTTACTGCTGCACCCATCAGCAAGGCCACCGTCTCTTCCGGGACCACCACCACGGCTACCCTCGATAACGGCGCCTTCCTCCTCTCCCTCGCCCCGGGGACCAGCTACACCATGTCGGCCTCGTCCAACGGCCGTACCATGAGCAAGCAGGTAACGGTCAGTGCAGGGAAAGTGACGGCGGTCAACTTCGACCTCACCGCCCCGGCCATCGACGGGGCCTGCGGGAGCAGCAACGGGCAGACCCTTTCCTCCTCTCCGGTGGCCGACCTGTGCGGGGACGGCTCGCTGCCGCCGGTAACGGGCACCGGCCCGTGGAGTTGGACCTGTGCGGGGACAAACGGAGGGGCAAGCGCATCCTGCAGCGCCAGCAAGTTCCTGAGCCAGACCATCAGCTTCGCACCTGCCGCCTCCAAAACCTACGGCGACCAGGCCACGACCCTCAGTGCCACGGCGAGCTCCGGTCTGCCGGTCACCTTCTCCCTGGTGAGCGGCCCGGGCAGCCTGAGCGGGACCAGCAACGCGACCCTCGCCATCACCGGGGCTGGAACGGTCGTGCTGAGGGCGTCGCAGGCGGGATCCGGGAGCTACGCGGCGGCGCCCGACGTCCAGAAGTCCATCGTCGTCGGCAAGGCGGCGCTGGTGGTGACCGCCGAGGACAAGACGCGGCTCGTCAGCACGGCCAACCCCACGCTCAGCGTGAGTTACTCCGGCTTTGTGAACGGCGATACCGCCTCCGTGCTCGCCGGGGCTGCGGTGCTCTCCACCGCCGCCACCCAGGGGAGCCCGGCCGGAAGTTACCCGATAACGGTCGCCCAGGGGACCCTCGCCTCCTCCAATTACAGCTTCACCCTGGCAGACGGCACCCTTACCGTCACCTCCGGTGCTACGACCTACGCGGTGACCGGGAGCGTGACCGGCAGCGGCACCATCCAGTGCGTGTCACCGGTGGCGAGCGGAAACACCACCACCTGCAGCCTCAACCCTTCGGACCTGTCCCGGATCAGTTCCGTAAGCGGTTGCGGCAGCGGCGCCCTGAACGGGTCCACCTACACCACCGGTGCCGTCACTGGAGACTGCACCGTGACGGTCACCTTCGGGGCGATCAGAGCCGGCGACTGCGACCGCAGCGATGCCGTGACGATCTCCGAGGTGCAGACCGCCATCAACATGTATCTCGGGATAAAAAATCCCGAGGTCTGCGTGGATAGCGACCGCAGCGGGGGGGTGAGCATCTCCGAAGTGCAGAAGACGATCAACGCATTCCTGGGAATGTAGCTGCGTCCGAGCTTTAAAACTGGCGAATGGGAGGAACGATGAACAATTTGGGCAGCTTTTTCCGGCGCAGGGGAGCCTGGCGACTTCCCGTCTGGTCGCTTGTACCTCTCCTTGCGGCGAACGTCGCCTTTGCCGAGGATAAATGCCTCGAAACCAAGGGAGCGGCAGCGATCCTGAACAACGATCTCGCTTCCGCCAAGCTTGAAGCGTCGGCTCGGGCCCGATGGGAGGCCATCGAGAAGGCCGTCGGGGTCGAGGTCCGTTCACAGACCCTGGTCGAGAATTCCTCTCTCCTGGACGACCTGATCAGCGTGAAGGCGCGCGGAACCATCACTTCCTCGGAGACCGTCGCCGAAAAGCGGGAGTCGGACCTTTACACGGTGACCGTGAAAACCTGCGTCGAACCTGCCAAGGCTACCGACGTCGTTGCCTCTTTGGCGCTCAACAACTCGGTCGCGGTCTTCGTCCCGGCGCGCAAGCCGCGCAGCATTCAGGAAAGCGAGTCGACCACGGTGACCAACGGGGTGCGCAGCAGGCAGAGCAACGTGAAGACGACGGAAGAACAGGAAGAGACCAACGTCTTCTCGGAAACCCTCATCGGGAAGCTGGTCGACCAGGGGTACAAGGTCACCGACCTCGCCCTCAACCACGGCGTCGACACCGAGGGGGTCGAGAAGGCGATGAAAAGCGGCAATCTGCTCACCATGCGCAGCCTGGTCACCAAGTTCATGACCAACGTGGTGCTGGTAGGGAAGGTCGATTATACCGTCTCCCAGCGCAAGGGGGAGGACATCGGCTACGAGGTGGAGATGCCCTATAACCGGGTGACGGTCCGTCTTAGCTACCGTCTGCTGAGAAACGACCCCGAGAGCGGCGGCATGGTCATCCTGGGGGCCGGGACCGCCGAGGCAAAGGGGAGCGCGGGGAGCATAGAGGACGCGGCGGCGGACGGGCTGCAGCAGCTGACCGAGAAGGAAGTTCCCGCCCTCATGGAGCGCTTTGCCAAGCACGTCAAGGGGGTATCCCGCAAGATCACCGTCAAGGTGGAGGGACTGGACGGGCTCGAGGGGACTTTCGACGCCAAGCGCATGCTCAACGGGATCACCTGGGTCAGCGACGTCGAAGCGGTCGGCCTCAACGAGTACCTCGTCACCTATCCCGAAAACAGCATCTACCTTGCCAACAGCCTGAGCCGACAGCCGAAGCTGAAGCTTACCGACTATTCGCCGTATCAGATAAGACTGGCCTACAAGAAGTAGCTGAATGCATTTCAATCATCGAGGGGGGAACGATTATGTTCGGAAAAGAAAAAGCCCGGGTCGCCAATCGTGTTGCGGTGGCGGGCGCAGGTGTGGTGATGGCGGCAAGCTTGTTTCTAGGCCCGAGTGCCGAGGCGGCCCAGGTGGAGATGTCCTCGTCGCTTAACCCGGTGGGATCGGGCGCCCGCGCTGCCGGCATGGGCGGGGCCTTCATCGGCGTCGCCGACGACGCCACGGCCGCGTCATGGAACCCCGCCGGCCTGGTCCAGCTGGAGAAGCCGGAGGTCTCGGTAGTCTACGGCTACTTCAACCGGAACCAGTCCTACAACAGCAGCACCCACCCGGAACTCGCGGGTTCCGACAACTCGATGGATGCCGACGGCATCAACTACGCGAGCTTCGTCTACCCCTTCACGCTCAAGAAGAACATGGTGGTCTCGCTCAGCTACCAGCGCCTTTTCGACATGAACAAGGAGCTGAAGGGGGTCAACTTCGACTTCGACCTGGGGGGGGGCAGTACCCTCCCCACGACCACGACCTTCCGTCAGCAGGGCTATATCTCCAGCCTCACCCCCGCCTTCGCCATCCAGGTGTCTCCTGAACTCTACCTCGGTGTCGCCGTGAACATCTGGGACGACGACCTCTTCGGCGCCAGCAACTGGGAGAGCACCTCGACCACCCGCGGTTCCGGGCTGCTGGGGGGGCTTCCTTTCTCCCTGGATTCGACGGACCATACCAAGAGCAAGTTCTCCGGCTACAATGCCACCGCCGGCTTCCTGGTGAACGTCAACAAGCTCACCGTTGGCGGCGTGCTGAAAACCCCCTTCGACGCGAGGGTGAAACAGACCACCACGACCACCGACAACCTCACCGGGTCGTCCTCCTCATCGACCGGTAAGAGCACCCTGGAGATGCCGATGTCGGCGGGCATCGGCCTCGCCTACCGCTTCAGCGACGTCCTCTCGGCCAGCCTCGACGGCTACTGGACCCAGTGGTCCCAGTATGCCCAGAAGGACTCGACCGGCGCGAAATTCAACCCCATCACTACCAATCCCCTCTCCGCAGGAAAGCCGAAGGACACCTTCCAGGCACGCCTGGGCGCGGAGTACCTGGTCATGAGCGGCAAGAGCGTGATCCCGTTGAGGGCCGGGGTCTTCTACGATCCGGAGCCGGGCGCCACCGGGGTTGACGACTACTACGGCCTTGCGCTCGGCACCGGGTACACCTGGGAGAACTACTCCTTCGACGTCGCTTACCAGTACCGCACCGGGTCGAAAGTCACCGGCGACCTGCCCGTGGACGGCGTCAGCTCCGACGTCTCGCAGCACACGGTGCTGGCGTCGCTGATCTACCGTTTCTAGGCGCTTTGAGGCAAGGGGCGAGGGGCATGTACATGGGCAGGTTCTCCATTTTCCGCATCGCGGTGCTGTTCGCATCGGTTCTTTGGGCGAGTTCCGCTTCTTGCGAAGAGTTCCGCGGGAAGTGGTGGCACTACTACCAGCGGGGCATGGAGTATAGCGACCGGGAGCAGCTGGAGAGCGCCCTGGGCGACCTGAAAACGGCCATCGGCAAGCGGGAGAAGGACCAGCGGATGGCACGCACCTACGGCATGCACTTCATCGACTACTTCCCGCACCGCGAACTGGGGATCGTCTACCTCAAGAAAGGGGAGCTGGATGCCGCGATCCGGGAACTCGAGGAGTCGGTCCGCTCGGCGGAGTCGGCGAAGGGGGTGTATTACCTCAACGCGGCGCGCAAGGCACGGCTCGCCACGATGAGCAGGGGGGCGCTGGCGCCCCTTGCCATCAGCATCGAAAGAGGGGAACAGCCGCTGGTGACCAGGGATGCCTCCATCCCGGTCAGCGCCACGGTCACCAGCGGCATGTTCGTCTCCAGGGTCACGGTGAACGGCTTGAACGTCCCGGTCGAGGAGGCCAAAGCGAAGCTCGCCTTCCGCCTGGCGCTGCCGCTCGACGACGATACCCGGGAGATCCGCATCGTCGCCGAGGATCTCGCCGGCAACAAGAAGGAGGCGGTGGTCCCGATCACCGTGAAAAGAGAGGGGCCCTCGGTCGCCATCTCGGCGCTCGACCATGTGCGCAGCGGGGGGAAGAGCCTGGCCCGGTTGACCGGCGAGGTCCAGGACAGCCTCGGCATCCGCGCCATCCGCATCGGAGACCACCGGGTGGAGACCGGGGGAGCACGCTCCTTCCCCATCGCCCTTGATCTGGAAGCAAAGGGGGCGCAGCGGGTTTTGCTGCGCGCCGAGGATATGATCGGCAACGAAACGGTGGCCGAGATCGATCTCTCCGGGATCCTGCGGGAGGACGAAAGCCAGGCACGCGAGGAGGCGGAGCGCGAGCGTGCGCGTCTGGCCCTCGAGCAGGAGGAAAAGCGCCGAGAAGCCGAGCGGCAGCGCGCGCTTGAGTCGGAAAAAGAGCGGCTGGCGCAGGTGGCGCTCGAGAAACTGCGCCAGGAGGCCCTGGCGGTACAGGCGGCGGTCAAGCTGGCGGCCCAGCAGGCGGAAGCTGAGCGGCTGGTCCGGGAAGAGGCCGAGCGGGTGCGGCTTGCGGCGGAAAGGGGCGAGCAGGAGCGGCTGGCGCGCGAGGCGGCGGAGCGTGAGCGGCTGGCTCGGCTGGCGGCCGAGCTGGAAGAGCAGCGTCTGAAGGCGGAAAAGGAGCGCGCCCTCGAGGAGCAGGCGGAGAAAGGGCGCCTGGCGCGGGCGGCCCAGGAGAAGCTGCGCCGGGAGCAGGCCGCCGCCGAGGCCGCAGCCCGTCTTGCGGCGCAGAAGGCCGAAGCGGAGCGACGTTTCCGCGAGGCGGCGGAGCGCGAGCGGGTCGCGCAAAAGCAGCGGGACCAGGAGCAACTGGCCCGGCTCAAGGCCGAGGCCGAGGAGAAGGTGCGCCAGGCCGAGAAGGCGGAAAAGGAGCGCAAGGCCAAGGTGGTCGTGGAGCGGGAGAAGCTCAAGGCGATCATGAACGAGCAGAAGCTGAGCAAGGCGATGTCGACGGACAGCGCCAAGCAGCTGAGTTCGGACCGGATGCTGACCGGCGGGGGAACCACCGTCTTCGTCAGCCCCACGCCCGTAGCCGTAGCCGTGGCGGTGGCCCCGGTGGCCCCGGCCAGAATCCCTGCGGCGGAGAAGCCGGAGAAATGCCGCAAGGGAGACCGGAACAAGCCGAGCCTCGATATCAGGGATCCAGGCGTCCCCTTTGTCTTCGTCGACGCCTATCCCCTGGACGGTGTCGCCGTCGACAACTGCGAGGTGGAGCGGGTCGTGGTGAACGGCAGGGATGTTTCGATCAAAAAAGGAAAAGAGGTCTACTTCAGCAGCATCGTCAAGCTGAAAAACGGCGACAACAGCATCAAGGTGGACGTCTACGACGCCTCCGGGAACGCGTCCAGCCGCGAGCTGCATGTGACCAGGAAGGTCCCCAGCGTGCTGCAAAACGGCTCGCGCATGAGCGTGCTGGTCCTCCCCTTCGACCATGACAGCGCCTCCGGCGATTCGGTTCGCCTCGCCAGCGACTATCTTACCGGCGCGGTAGCGGAGCAGAAACGGTTCATGGTGGTGGAGCGGCAAAAGCTCAAACAGCTGATGGAGGAGCGCAAGCTTTCGCTGGCCTTGGGAGAGGACAACGCGAAGGCGGCGCAACTGGGAAAGATCGCGGCGGCCGAGGCGATCATCATCAACAGCGCGCGACACAACGAGCGCTCCCTGGAGGTCACGTCGCGGATCGTGGATACCGAGACCTCGGAGGTCATGTCCGTGCTCGATGTCTATACCGAGGACGTCTCCGCAGCATCGGTGAAGAACCTGATGACGGTGCTGGCCGCGAAGATCGCGCGAAGCTTCCCGGTGGTGGAAGGGATCGTGATCAGCCGCGACGACGACAAGGTGGTGACCGACCTGGGGGCGCCGCAGATGGTGCGCCAGAGGACGGGCGCCATCATCTACCGGAAGGGAGCCGAGATCAAGCACCCCGTCACAGGCAAGTCATTGGGCTTCGAGACGGAGAAGCTGGGGGAAGGGTACCTCGACGAGGTGCAGGAGAGCTTCTCCAAACTCAAGCTGGTCCAGCGCTACCGGGACCGGGTGATCAAGCCCACCGACCTGGTGGTTACGAAGTAGCTGCCAAGGAAACTTTTAAACTCTCCCCGGTTCTTCACCAAATGGAATCGGGGATTTTCAATGACGAAGTGAGAAGTGCTAAAAAAAGATTGACCTTATCTTTTGAAGCAAGTAATTGATAGTGTCGGACGTGACTTCCCTCAATTCAAGCTGAGTCTCAGAGTGAATTGCGACAGGAGATATGATATGAGAAACATTTTCCGTGGATTGTGTTTCGGAGCGGTAATGCTTATGCCGTTTGGGGCAATGGCCGTCGAGAGCAAAAGCGTCATCAAAGGGAGCTTCAGGGCCTTATATCCCGACGCCGTCGTCGTAGCCAAAGACGTAGCTACGGGCGCCATGTACACAGGGCAGACGGACAAGAGTTTCCCCGTTTCCTTTCAAACCGAGTTCACCCGCGCAGGGGTGGACGCCATCGCTTACGCGGAGAAATTCTGCGAGGGGAAATCGAGGTACGCGATAGTCGACAACTTCGAGGTCCATACCGCAATTCACAGCAACCAGGCCCTGTTGTTCACAACAGACTACAACGTCATCTGCTTCGACCTTCCGGGTCCCGCAACCCACGCAGCTCCCGCAGCCGCCCCCGTCCCAAGACAAGCTGCTCCAAAGGCAGTCGCTCCGAAGCAGGCAGTCGCGAAGCCCGCAGCAGCGAAGCCGGCAGCAGCGAAGCCGGCAGCAGCGAAGCCGGCGGTGAAACAGGCGGTGAAACAGGCGGTGAAACAGGCGGCTCCAAAGAAGCCCAAGAAAAAACCGGTTGAAGCCGAGGAGTAAACCTGTTCCCGAAAACCTCGCCAGTCGAAAAGACTGCCGAGGTTTTCTTTTTTACCGGACGGGGAGCGGGATCGCATGCTGACGCTGTCTCGTTGTGATTGATGGCAGTACAAGATTTCATACGAACGGAGTGGAAACGGCTATGTCCAGAATGGTTATTGTTTCGTTGATGTTCATGTTTTTATCGGGTTGCGCTTCCCTGCCGGACAGAGAACTGAGGTTGGATGAAATCTACAACGTTGGCACCAGTGGGGATTCCAAGCTGGACGGCACTACGTATATCAGGGTCAGCAACATGAAGTGCTCGAATTCGATCGTGCTCGATTTATATCAGGACGCGGCGAACAGGAGAACCGGCACCGTTGTCTTGAAAGCGGGGAGCACCTCGATCTTGGATATCGGTAAATCCCTGCAGTTAAAGATCAACAACAAGGCTTATTCCTTCGAATCCCGTGACGAGGCCACTGAACACGATAAGCTCAGTTTCGGCAATACCGTGACTCTTCCATATTCCTATAAAACATACATCCTGCCCGAAGGTGTAGTCAGAGAAGCGGCATCGTCAAATATGTTATTGGTGAAGCTCGGCTTGTTGAACAATACTTCCACTGTTGGTGAATGTTCCACCACCACACTGGAGCAATCAAAGGATGAAGACAAGCGAAATTACTATGATGATAAAGAACCCGTAGATGCTGAAAATAAATTCGCCGCAGTCAACGGCTTCCAGCAATTTGTAACGCTGATCGACCTTACCTTTGGTAATTTAGGCGTCCGCTAGCAGGACAAGGGGGCACTGGCACGGTTCGTCTGGTAATGGGCTGGGAATTGAGTTGGAGTGGATCGGAGAGAACGATGCAATGGGGGGGGCGCAGACGCGCCCCCCTTCTTCATGTTCCATCGGGCTAGCCTGCAAAATTGCTCTTAAATAGGTGTTCCAATGAAGATGAGGACTATTCCTTTTTCATGTTGACTGTACAGCTGCTGTAAGTTACCCTGATCTTACCAAATCTTACAAGGGGGCTCCTATGGAAACGACTACACTGTCGAGCAAGGGGCAGATTATAATACCGAAGATTTTACGGGACACCCACCAATGGCGACCGGGAACGAAGTTTTTCATTGAAGATACTGAAACCGGCTTGGTTCTGAGGCCGGCAGGAGGTTTCACTGTCACCGACCTTGAAGAGGGGCTCGGCTGTGCGGGGTATTCAGGTGCTGCCAAGAGCGTGGATGAAATGAAGGAGGGGATAGATGAAGCGTTAAAACGTGACTGGAAAAAGGTGGTCAAGCCATGATAGCTCTCGATACCAATGTCTGGGTCAGATATGTCACAAACGACGATCCGGTACAGGCCAGGAAGGCCTTGAAGGTGTTGCGGAGCAACAGTGACATATTTCTTCCGAAAACAGTGCTGCTGGAAATGGAATGGGTACTCAGGGCTGTCTATGGTTTGCCTGCAGCATCGATCGAACGCGCCATGCTGCAAATTCTTGGCCTTCCCAATGTCCGGCCTGAGAATCCGGAGCAAATCGCAGCCGCTCTTGACCTTTTCAGAGGCGGACTTGAATTCGCCGATGCGCTTCATCTTGCAGTGAGCGCAACCGCGGATTTCTTTTACACCTTCGACCGGAAATTTATAAGGGCAGCTAAGAGATTGGGGCAGAACGTGCTGGCTCCCTAGAAATCGCTTCATTCACCCCGAACTCCTTGCGGTACCTGCCGGGTGAGGGTGCGAAACGCCTTGCCGAAATGAAGCCGCAGCGACGCCTCGGATCCGAACCCCGCTTCCTGGGCCACTTGGTAGAGAGGTTTGGCGGTCGTCTCCAGGAACCCGGCGGCGGCCAGAACGTAGCTCCCCAGGCATAGTCCCACCACCGTCGCTCACCTTGCTCCCGCCTCTCGCACCGCCTTTACCATAGCCGCCGGCGGCGGTTCACGGGGGTTGCGCCAGCTCGGGACGTCCGCTGAACCTTCCTCCCCTTCAAGGGGAGGGCCGGACTTTCATTTTCCTGTTGCAACGCACAAACAAGGGGCTCAAGCTTTACCTTAATGAAGCCGATGAGAACGGCATCGCAGCGAAGCGAGATACAGGAGAACGGTATGGCGACATCGGTAGGGGTTGGACACAGCACTAGCAGGAATCCGGCGGCGGCGGGGAAAGAGGCGGTGCGCAAAGCCCTGGAGCAGGCGGCGATCGCGGCCCCCGATTTCGTACTGGTCTTCGCCACGGTGGGGTACGATCAGCAGCAGTTGATCGACTCGATACGGGAAGCGACGGTCGGGGCGCAGCTTTGCGGCTGCTCCGGCGAAGGGATCGTCACCGGGGAAACCTTCGCGGAGACGAATTTCGGGGTCTGCGTCATGGTGGTCGCCTCCGACGAGATGAGATTCGAAGGAGCCTGCGTCAGGGGGATCGACCGGAAGGCCGATGAGGCGGGAGCCCGGCTCGCGGCGCAATTAAAGCCGCTCTTAGCCGACGACACCCGGGCCTGCGTCCTCCTGGCCGACGGGCTGGTCTTCAACTTCGATCCGTTTCTCGCCTCCTTCCAAGCCGCACTCGGGCGTGAGGAGCCGCTGCCGATCTTCGGAGGGCTCGCCGCCGACAACTGGGCCCTGCAGACGACCTACCAGTACTTCAACGACGAGGTCATCTCCGAAGGGATCGTCTCCTTCCTCGTTTCCGGGAAGCTGGAGATCGTCTGGGGGATCCACCACGGCTGCGTACCGGTGGGGACCAAGCGGACCATAACGCGCTGCGATGGGAACATCATCCAGGAGATCGACGGGATGCGCGCCCTGGACGCCCTCAACGATTACCTGGACCCCGACTGGATGACCCAATGGAACAAGTCATCCCTCAACCTCTGCCTCGGCTTCAAGACGCCGGAGCATATCAGGCAGGGGTACGAGGAGTACGTGGTCCGCTACATGGCCGGGATGAACATCGATGAGGGGTCCGTGACCATCCAGTCGGAGGTGGCCGAGGGGACCGAACTATGGATCCTGCGCCGGGACAAGGAACTGATCTTCTCCGGCGTGGCTGCGATTTCGCGCCAGCTCAAGGAAGAGCTGGCGCAGCAAAAGCCGAGATTCGTGCTCCAGTTCGAATGCGTCGGGCGCGGCAAGGTGGTCTTCCGGGAAAGCGAGAAGGGAGAGCTGATCTCGACCCTGCAGCGGGAACTGGGTGGCGACGTCCCGTGGATCGGGTTCTACACCTATGGCGAGATCGGTCCCATCTCGAGCTACAACTGCTTTCACAACTTCACGTCGGTCGTCGTCGCAGTGTACTGAATGGAAAAGGCAGATACGCACATGATTTCGGAAACGGCGGCCAAGCAGGCGGAGGAGCTTATGGCGCTTCGCCGGGAAAACGAGGCTCTCTCCGAGCAGTTGAAGGGGCTGGTAAAGGTGGAGGGAAGGCTCTACCGGTACCAGGAGCAGCTCGACGCCCAGCTCCTGGAGCACCAGGAACTCTACCAGTTCAACCGCAGGTTGAGCGCCTCCCTGGAACTGCAGGACATCTTCACTGTCGCCGCGGAGTTCATCGTCAACAACCTCGGCTACGAAAGGGTCCTTTTTTTCGGCTACGACGAGGAGAACGACCGATACGCCGTGCGCGCCCTCGACGGCTACTACCGGAGAGAAGAGTGTGATGCCGTAGGCTCCCTCGCTATTGCCCGCACCGATCCGCTCCTTACCCCGATCTTTTCCGGGGAGCCGTGCGTGGTCTGTTTCGAGGGGCGAAGGTCGCCGGAGCTGGAAAGCTTCGGGGCCCTGATGAAGGTGAGCGAATACCTGATTTACCCCCTGGGCACCCACGCCCGCCCCGTGGCCCTCCTAGCCGTCGGGAACAGCCCGACAAAAGCGCAGTTTTGCCGCAGAGTCAGCGACTCCGAGATGGCGCTCCTCGGCATCGGCAACCTCGCCGGGCTTCTCTCTTCCAGCATCGAAAACCAGATCCTTTTCGCCAATACCAAGAAGGCGCTGGAACAGGAGCGGCTTGCCGAGGTGAAGTACCGCGGCATCTTCGAAAACGCGATCGAGGGGATCTTCCAGACCACCCCGCAAGGGATGTTTGTCAGCTGCAATCCCGCCACCGCCGAGATACTCGGTTACCGTTCCCCCGAGGAGGCCATGGCCACCGTGACCGACGTCTCCACGCTCTACGTCAACCCGGAGCGGCGCAAGGAACTCTTCCGGGAGACCCGGCAGGGGCGCAAGGTGAAGAGCTTCGAGGTCGAGTTTTACCGCAAGGACGGGACACGATGCTGGGTCCGGCTGAGCGTCAGCCCCACCCTGAGCGCCGAGGGGGAACTGCTGTTCGTAGACGGGGTGATGGAGGACATCTCGGAGCGCAAGGAGGTGGAGGCGGCGATCCAGCTGCTGAACGAGGAACTGGAGCAACGGGTGATCGATCGCACCAGGGCCCTGGAGGAGGCCAATGCCGAGCTGAAACAGCTCTCGGGGGAGCTGGAGAGCGCCTACACCGATCTCAAGCTGACACATTCGCGCATGCTGCAGCAGGAGAAGATGGCGTCGATAGGGCAGCTGGCGGCCGGGGTGGCGCACGAGATCAACAACCCCATGGGGTTCATCATCAGCAACCTGAATACGCTCTCGAAGTACGCCGGGAAGATGGCCCAATTCGTTGCACTTCAGGAAGAGGCGATCGGCAGGCTGTGCCGGGAGGGCGGCGCGGCCGAGGTGGCGCGGGAGATCGATGAGCGGAAGCGGGGGCTGAAGATTCCGTACGTGGTGGAGGATCTCGACCACCTGATCGCCGAGTGCCTGGATGGAGCGGAGAGGGTTAAAAAGATCGTGATGGAGCTGAAGAGCTTCTCCAGGCTCGACGAGTCCGAGCAGAAGCAGGCGAACCTCAACGAAGGGATGGAGAGCACGATCAACATCGTATGGAACGAGCTGAAGTTCAAGGCCGAACTCAAAAAGGAGTACGGGGAGATCCCGACGACCCTCTGCAATCTCGGGCAGTTGAACCAGGTGTTCATGAACCTCTTGATGAACGCGGCACAGGCGATGGAGGACTTCGGGGTCATCACCGTGCGAACCGCGTGCGATAACGGCGTGATCCGCGTTTCCGTCTCGGACAGCGGCTGCGGCATCCCGACCGACAAGCTGAAGCGGGTCTTCGACCCCTTCTACACGACGAAGGAAGTGGGGAAAGGGACCGGCCTGGGGCTCAGCATCGTCTACGATATCGTGAAAAAGCATAACGGCGAGATCCACGTGGAGAGCGAGATCGGCAAAGGAACGACCTTCACGATAACCCTCCCGGTCGTCTCGCCCTAGATCGGTCAAAGCAAAACGAGCTTGCTAAGGAGCAGGGGCAATTGCTATCCTCAGTCCTTGTCGCGAACCGCCGATCTGGCAACCACAACCTGGATCAGCGTCTCCTGTGCGGGATCACCAATAACCATTGAGGCTCTTATCCGATGAAATACAGTGCTGCGCCGACCCGCTCGCCGCTTCAAAGACTCGTTGAGGCAACCGTCGAGGGATGCACCAACTGCGGCAAGTGCGTTCGCGACTGCGCCTTCCTGAAGAAATACGGCACCCCCAAGTCGATCGCCGCCGGCTTCGACCCAACGGACCGGCAATCCCTCCATCGTCCCTTCGAGTGCAGCCTGTGCGGGCTCTGCTCCGCCGTCTGCCCGGAAAAGCTCGACCTGGACGGGCTGTTCCTCGAAATGCGGCGCGAGGCGGTGGACCGGGACCTCGGCGCCTATCCCGAGCACAAGCCGCTTGTCGCCTACGAGAAAGTCGGGACCTCCCGCCGCTTCAGCCTTTACCGTCTTCCACACGGATGCAAGACCGTCTTTTTCCCCGGCTGTTCCCTCCCCGGCACCCGTCCCGAAGCCGTGCACAGCCTCCTGGCCCTGATGCAGCAGGCGGACCCGTCTGTCGGGGTGGTCTTCGATTGCTGCATGAAACCGTCACATTCGCTCGGTCGCGAGTTGCATGCGAGTTCCATGTTCGAGGAGATGAACGACTGGCTTTTGAAGCATGGGGTGCAGGAGGTGCTGGTGGCGTGTCCGAACTGCCAGGTCATGTTCGAGCGCTACGGCCACGGGTTGAAGGTGCGTACCGCATGGGAGGCGCTGGCCGAGTCGGGGGTGCGGCCGGAACCGGCGCAGGGGACCGTCACGGTGCACGACCCGTGCGTCATCCGCAATGCCGAGCCGGTGCACCGGGCGGTCCGAACGCTCCTCAAGCGGCAGGGGCTCGTTGTGGAGGAGATGCGCCACTGCGGCAAGACCACCGTCTGTTGCGGGAAGGGTGGGGCGGTAAACCTGCTGAACCCGCCGCTGGCGGCGGCGTGGGGAGAACTCCGTAAGAAGGAGGCGGACGGCAGGAGAATCATCACCTACTGTGCCGGATGCGTCCAGGCGCTCGAGGAGCACACCCCGGCGAACCACCTGGTTGACCTTCTTTTCGCGCCGCAGCAGACCCTGGCCGGAAAGAAGAAAGGGGCCAAGGCGCCGATAACCTACCTGAACCGGCTGCGCCTCAAACTGTCATTCAAACGTAAAAAGGGGAAGGCTGTGCTGCGTGAGCGGACGTACCTGCCGGGGCATGCCGTGCTGCCAAAGAAGCGCTTTTGGAGGCTGCCGTTCACGCAGGTGCTGATAGTGGCAGCCGCGGCCGGCGCCATCTGGTTTTCGGTGTGACCATGAAATCTACTACCTGCCCGTTCTGCACCATCGACGAGTCGAAAAACGTTCTGGAGAACGACCGTGCCGTCGCCTTCTACGACAATTTCCCGGTGACTCCCGGCCACGCCCTCATCGTCCCGAGGCGGCACATAGCCTCGTTCTTCGAGGCGACCAAAGAGGAACAGGCGGCGCTGTTCGAACTCGTGAGCGAGATGCGGGAAAGGGTTCTGGCGGAGCGTGCGCCGGACGGCTTCAACATAGGCATCAACGACGGGACTGCCGCCGGACAGACGGTGATGCATCTGCACATCCACCTCATACCCCGCTATGCCGGCGACACCGAGGACCCGCGCGGCGGCGTCAGGTGGATCATGCCTGTGAAAGCTCCGTACTGGAAGAAAGGGGAGCGGAAGACATAGCGGCAGACCGGGCGGATAACCCCGGCCTGCCGCATTCGGTTTTCAGATCTTGCGGGGGATTGAAGCCCGCTGCAACTGCCGGTAAAACTCTTCGGGGTCGCTGGTCGGCTGACGGCAGCTCCTGTTCTCGCAGAGATAGGCGACGGCGCGGTCGCCGCTTGCCTTCTTCCGTCTCAAAAGCGGCAGCCACTCGCTCGCCCGCCGCATCTCTTCCCCCTCGCAGATGACCACCAAGGCGCGGTTCGGCAGGAAGTGACGACGGAACCTTTCCAGCAGCGGCTGGGCCGCCTGCGGTTTTCCGGCCGGCGCGACGATGACGACCTCCCGGGGCACGTCGTTCAGGTAATTCAGCGCCAGAAGCATCTCGGATAGCGCCACGGGACCCGAGTCAAGCTGGGCGGCGAAGGCATCGAGCGCGGCCTTCGCCTTTTCCAGCAGAAGCGGGTCGTCCGTAAGCGCATGCAGCCTCAAGAGGTTCATCAACATGACCGAATTGCCGGAGGGGACGACGCCGTCGTAGGCCGGCTTCTCCCGCGAGATCAGCTCCTCATGACGGGGCCCGGTCATGAAGAAGCCGCCCCTTTCCCGATCCTCGAACTGCTCCTGCACCGCGGCGGCTAGTTGAAGCGACCGCTCCAGCCAGATTACTTCGCCGCTTGCCTCGAAGAGGTCGATCAGCCCCGCAATGAAAAGGGCATAGTCGTCAAGGAATGCCTCTCCCTTTGCCTCTCCTTCCTGGTAGCTGTGAAAGAGCCTCCCGTCCGCCGTCATCTTCTGCAGCAGGAACCGGGCACTGCTTCTCGCCGCATCCACGTACTCCGGATCGTTCAGCACCAGCCCGGCACGCGCGAAAGCCGAAATGGCGAGGCCGTTCCAGGAGGCGAGGATCTTCTCGTCCCGAAGCGGCTGCGGTCTGCGCCTGCGGGCCTGGTACAGAAGTTCCCTCGACTCAGCAAGTATGGTGACCAGCTCCTCCTCGGGGAGCATCAACTCCTTAGCCAACTGCACGTAATCCTTGTCGCGATGGAGGATGCTGCGCCCTTCGAAGTTGCCCCCTTTGGTCACGCCGTAGCACGCTGCGACGATCTCGCTCGTGGCGCTCCCCAACGTTTCGGCCAGCTCGTCCGGTGTCCAGGTGAAGAAGAAACCTTCCTCCCTGTGGCCGCTTTCGGTGAGGCTGTCCGCGTCGCTGGCGGCATAGAATCCTCCCTCCGGGGCCGCCATGTCCCGCTGCAGATAGCGGAGGATGTCGCGGGCGACCTCGGCGAATTCCATGGACCCGGTCGCCTGGTATCCCTCCAGGTAGCTGATCGCCAGCAGGGCATTGTCGTAAAGCATCTTCTCGAAATGGGGAACGAGCCAGGCGGCGTCGGTCGCGTAGCGGTGGAACCCGCCCCCGACCTGGTCGCAGATCCCGCCGGCCGACATCCGTCGCAGGGTGAGTTCCGCCATGGAGAGCGACTGCTTCTCGCCGCTTCTGAGGTAGTCGCGCAAAAGCAGGCGCACCGGGAGGGAACTCGGGAATTTCGGCGCACCGGTCAGCCCCCCATGCTCCATGTCGAAACGATCCCGGAAGGTCTTAACCGCACGGTCCATAGATGCCATCTCGGGAGAGACGCCCCCCTCGACCGGCGCCAGCATCGCCCTGACGGCTTCGGTCAGCTGCGCTCCCGCCTGGGTCACCCGCTCCGGAGCCGCGTCGAAGGTCTCCCGTATCCTTTTCAACAGGCTCAAGAAACCGATCCCTCCGGCATAATCGCGAGGGGGGAAATAGGTCCCGCCATAGAAGGGCTTCCTGTCGGGAGCGACGAAGACGTTCAGCGGCCAGCCACCCTGCATCCCCATGGCGTGGACCGCGCTCATGTACACGGTGTCGATGTCCGGGCGCTCCTCCCGGTCGACCTTGATGGCGATGAAGTTGCCGTTCAGGTACTCCGCCATGGCCTCATCCTCGAACGACTCCTCTTCCATCACGTGGCACCAGTGACAGGTGGCGTACCCTATGCTGACCAGCAGCGGCCTCTCCAGCTGTCGCGCCAGGTCGAACGCCTCGTCCCCCCAGGGGAACCAGTTGACCGGGTTGTGGGCGTGCTGCAAAAGGTACGGGCTTGTCTGGAGGAAGAGGCGGTTCGTGTACTTCGCCCGGCCGTCGGGTTGGAGGTGCCTGGTGCGGGGGCGGTAGGACTCGCCCCGGCGCCGGAGGACCTGCTCCAACTGGTCGACGGGGGGGGATGGAAGTTCGGCCGTGCCCGGCAAAGGCGTATAGAGATCGTAAAGGGTCGTCATGATGCTTTCTCCTCTTTTGTGGCAGATGCTGTTTAGCTCCCCCTTTGCCAAAGGGGGATTGAGGGGGATTTGTCCCCCTTTGCCAAAGGGGGGACAAATTAAGTAGGAGCGGCATTCCTGATGGGCTCGCAAATTCGATTACGCATCCAAGGCAAGGCAGCGGCCGGCCAGGAACTGACTACGGCGCAGGTCTTGCCAAAATGTAGTGACAACAGTCTTCAGCAGATCTTTGATACGTGAATAGG
>Ga0209212_1000209_pt1 | contig 120618 bp, 104 predicted proteins | sample RifGroC2_FD_183996 | JGI IMG/M metagenome (GOLD analysis project Ga0209212, IMG submission 183996) | Groundwater microbial communities from Rifle, Colorado, USA - Groundwater C2 (SPAdes) (version 2) | ecosystem: Environmental > Aquatic > Deep subsurface > Groundwater | place: Rifle, Colorado... | reverse complement strand
ATAAAATTAAAATTTATTTTTCCGGCGGAGAAACTGCGGGAGCTAAACGCTCAAGCGGACTTAAATTCTGCCAAATTTCTCGGGGGAAAAATTTGGCGGAGAGGGAGGGATTCGAACCCTCGAAGGTTTGACCCTTACAGGTTTTCGAGACCTGCTGTTTCAACCGCTCACACACCTCTCCGCAAATCTTTCAGCTGACAGATAATATATTATCGCAAATTTGGCGGAGAGGGAGGGATTCGAACCCACGGTACGGATTAACCGTACACCGGTTTTCAAGACCGGCGCCTTAAACCGCTCGGCCACCTCTCCGGCTTGTGTCCCCGCTTTTTCTGCTGAAAAAAGAACGGGACTTTCAAACCATTGGTAATATAATATAAAATTATATTATTGCGTTTGAAGAGAGAATGTCAAAAATGGGCAAACTTTTTGGAACTGACGGCATCCGCGGCATCACCTGGGATTATCCCTTTACCCCCGATTTTATACGGAAGATAGGCTACGCGGCCTCCCTGGTGCTGCCCAAATACAAAAAAGCCGCCGCCGGCAAGCCGGTGGTGCTGCTGGGCATGGATTCCCGCGCTTCCGGCAAACTGATAAAAAAATACCTGGTGGAAGGGCTGGGGGCCAGCAAATTCAAAGTGGTGGACCTGGGCATCATCCCCACGCCCGCCGTGGCCTACCTGGTAAAGCGCGAAAAAGCCGACTTCGGCATCGTGATCTCGGCCAGCCACAACCCGCCCGAATTCAACGGCATAAAATTTTTCTCGGCCGAGGGGCTCAAGCTCAGCGAGGATATAGAGGAAAAAATAGAGAAGCTGCTGCTCGGCAAGAAGCCGCTGGCGTTCCGCCCTTCCCACCCGGGCCTGCACAAAAAAGATTTTACCCGCGACTACGAGGACTTCCTTAAAGCCACGCTGCCGCCCGGGTTCACGCTTAAAGGCCTGAAGATCCTGCTGGATTGCGCCAACGGCGCCGCCTACAAGATAGCCCCGCGTATTTTCCGGGACCTGGGCGCGACCATAAAGGTCATAGGCGACAAGCCGGACGGCGCGAACATCAACGTGGGTTGCGGCGCCCTGCATACCGAAAAGATGGCCAAGGCCGCCGCCGACTGGGGCGCCTTCTGCGGCATCAGCCTGGACGGGGACGCCGACCGCTGCATGTTCGCCGACGAAAAGGGCGGGGCGCTGGACGGCGACGACATCGTTTCCATAGCCGCTCCCTACCTGAAGAAAAAAGGCCGCCTGACCAACAACGGCGTCTCGCTGACCTTCATGTCCAACTACGGCCTTATCCGCTACCTCGAGGACGCCGGCATCAGCGTGGCGCAGGTGCCGGTGGGGGACAAGAACGTCACGGACGCCATGGAGAAAGGCGACCTTAAGCTGGGCGGCGAGTCCAGCGGGCATATCATTTTCCGGGAATTCGCGCCCACGGGGGACGGGGTCCTGACCGCGCTGCAGACGCTGGCCGCTGTGCGCGACATCGGCCGGCCGTTCAGCTGGTTCCGCCGCCACTGGAAGCGCTATCCCCAGGTGCTGGAGAAGGTCAAGGTTTCCGGCAAGCCGGCCCTCAAGGACGTCGCCGGTTTTTCCGCCAAGCTGACCAAGTGCGAGGCGGCGCTGAAGGGCAACGGGCGGATCTTCATCCGCTATTCCGGCACCGAGCCGCTGCTGCGCCTGCTGGTGGAGGGCGAGTCCCGCCCGAAAATAAAGGCCATCGCCGACGAGCTGCTGGAACACTACAGGAAGCATTCCGGCGCCCTCGCCGGCAAGAACTGATTTTAACTGAAGGTTTGGAGGAAATAATGAAACACGTTAAGCTGGGCGTCAATATCGATCACATCGCCACGCTGCGCCAGGCGCGCGGCGAAAAGAACCCCGACACCGTGGAGGCCGCCCGCGTGGTCTACAGCTCCGGCGGGGACATGGTGGTAATGCACCTGCGCCAGGACCGCCGCCACATCCAGGATTCGGACCTGGAGCGCGTGCGCCACGAGGTGAAGGGCCTGATCCATATGGAGATGGCCGCCATCCCCGAGATGGAGAAGATGGCGCTGCGCGTGCGCCCCGATTCCGTCTGCCTCGTGCCCGAGAACCCGCGCGAACTCACCACGCAGGGCGGCATGAAGCTGGACGGCAAACGCCCCGACCTGCAGAAGATCATAAAGAACCTTTCCGCCGCCGGCATAGAGGTCAGCATTTTCGCGGACCCCGACCCGATGGCCATCCGCGCCGCCCACAACATGGGCGCCGACGCCATAGAGCTCTGCACCAAGAAATACGCCGAGTCCTGGGGCAAGAAGCTGCAGGCCAAAGAGCTGGAGAAACTGCAGCTCGCCGGCTTCCTGGTGAAGGAACTGAAAATGGAACTGCACGCCGGCCACGGCCTGGACTACTACAACGTGGCCCCGGTGGCGCGCATAGAGGGCATGGACTGCCTCAATATAGGTTTCTCCATCATTTCCCGCGGCATGTTCGTGGGCCTCAAGAGCGCCGTAGTGGAGATGAAAAGGATCATTCAATAACCCATGTGCGGAATAACAGGCTATATCGGCGACAATAAGACCACCGAGATACTCATTGACGGCCTCAGGCGCCTTGAGTACCGCGGCTACGACTCCTGCGGCATCGCCGTGGTGGACGCCCGGAACGCGCTTTACCTCAGGCGCGTCAGCGGGCGCGTGGACGCGCTGGACAAGCTGGTGTCGGCCGACCCGGCTAAAGGCGCGCACGCCGGAGTGGGGCATACGCGCTGGGCTACCCACGGGGCGCCCTCCGAAGACAACGCCCACCCCCACACCGACTGCTCGGAGCAGGTGGTGGTGGTGCACAACGGCATCATCGAGAATTACCTGGACCTCAAGGAACAGCTGCTGGCCGGCGGCCATAAATTCAAATCCGAGACCGATACCGAGGTCATAGCCCACCTGCTGGAGGAAAAGCTCAAGGGCCTGCACGTGCAGGAGAAGGCCGTGCGCTCCGACATGCTGGAGCCAGTGTTCTTCGAAGCTTTCCGCAAGACCCTCGCCGACCTGAAAGGCTCCTTCGCCGTGTCCGTGGTGTGGGCGCGCTGCCCCGAAATGCTGCTGGCGGCGCGCATGCACAGCCCGCTGGTGATCGGGCTGGGCAAGGGGGAGAACTTCATCGCCTCCGACGTTTCCGCTTTCCTGAAATATACCAAGCGCGTGGTGTTCCTTAACGACGGGGAAATGGCCGCCGTCAGAAAGGACGGCGTGGATTTCTACACCTTCCAGGGCAAAAAGACCGCCAAAGAGCCCGTCACCATCCAGTGGGATTCCACCATGGCGGAGAAGGGCGGCTACAAGCATTTCATGCTCAAGGAGATCCACGAGCAGGCCGAGGCCGTGGAGAACACTTTGCGCGGCCGGCTGCTGCCGATGGGCGGGGACATCCTGAAGGCCGAGATGGGGCTGACCCCCGCGGCCATGAAGGCCTTTTCCGCGCTGCAGTTCATAGCCTGCGGCACGGCTTACCACGCGTGCCTGGTGGGGCGCGTGCTTTTCGAGAATTTCGGCATAGCCGCCCACGCGGACGTGGCCTCGGAGTTCACGGACCGGGCCAAGCTGATGTCGCCGAACACGCTGGTAATAGCCATTTCGCAGTCGGGCGAGACGGCCGACACCCTTTTTGCCGTCCGCGAGGCTAAAGCCGCCGGCGCGAAAGTGCTGGCCATCACCAACACCGTGGGTTCCACGCTCACGCGCGAGGCCGACCACGTGCTTTACACGCATTGCGGGCCCGAGATCGGCGTGGCTTCCACCAAGGCTTTCCTGGGCCAGCTGGCCGCCATCTACCTGCTGGCCGGGCATTTCGCCGCGGCCAGGGGCCGCCTGTCCACCGGCGGCGCCCGGAGCTACGCCGAGGAGCTGCTGAAGATCCCCCGCCTGATGGAGGAGACGCTGGAGAAGGAAGCGGAGATAGCCAAGGTGGCGAACGGCTTCGCCGCCAGCGAGCATTTTCTTTTCATCTCCAGGCATATAAACTATCCCATAGCCCTGGAAGGCGCGCTGAAGATAAAAGAGATCTCCTACGTGCACGCCGAGGGCTACGCCGCCGGCGAGATGAAGCACGGTCCTATCGCCATCATCTACAAGGGCATGCCGCTGCTGGCGGTGGCGCCCAGCGGCCGCACGCTGGAGCTGATGGCCGGCAACATCGAGGAGGCCAAGGCGCGCGGCGCCGACGTGGTGGCCATCGTGGACGCCGCCTCCCAGAAGACCGTCAAGGCCTCCCGCTACATAGTCCTGCCTTCGGCCGGCGAGCTTTTTACCCCCATGCTTACGGTGATCCCGCTGCAGATCTTCGCTTATTACGTGGCGCTGGCCAAGAAATGCGACATCGACAAACCGCGCAACCTGGCCAAGAGCGTCACGGTGCGCTGAGCGGCGCCCAGGGCAACTATGCCGTCAAAAAATAAAAAACAGCCGTTGGCCGTGACAGGCCTGGGCGTGGACCTGGCCGAAGTGGCCAGGATCCGCCGCCTGGCCGCGCGCAACCCCGGGTTTTTAAAAAGGGTCTTTACCGAAGGCGAGCTGGCCTACGCCGGCAAGAGCAAGAACAAATACGAGCGCCTGGCCGCGCGCTTCGCCGTGAAGGAGGCCGTCATCAAGGCCCTGGACGCCAAACACCTGTCCCTGAAAGATATCGAGGTGGAGAACACCGCCAGCGGCCGGCCGCAGGTGAAGGTTAAAAATCTGCCCGGCGCGCGGCTTATGGTCTCCATTTCCCATACCGGCAGCTGCGCCTGCGCCGCCGTAATAGCCTTCGAGGCCTGACCGGCATGAAGATTCTTCGCATCACCCCCGCTTTTTTAAGGCCGCTGCTGCCGGCCCGCCGCAAAGATTCCCACAAGGGGGATTACGGGCGGGTGCTGGTGGCGGGAGGTTCGCGCGGCATGGCCGGCGCGGCCATACTGGCCGCCCGCGCCGCGCTTAAGTCCGGGGCGGGGCTGGTCACCGTGGCGTGCCCGGAAAGCGAAAGGCAGACCATAGCCCGCGCCCTGCCCGAGGCCATGACCTTCGGCGGCGCCTGTTCCGGCGGCGCTTTTACCGCCGCGGCGGCGGCGCAAGTGGCCGCTTTCGCCCGGCAGAAAAAGATAGACGTTCTGCTGGTGGGGCCCGGCCTGGGGGCCTCCCCGGGCGCCAGGGCCTTCGTCCTGAGGCTGCTCGATATCCTGAACATACCGGCGGTAGTGGACGCCGACGCGCTTAACGCGATCGCCGCCGGGCCGCGGCCGTTCAGGCCGAGGACCGCTCCCTCTATCTTTACCCCGCATCCCGGCGAGGCCGAAAGGCTGCTGGGGAAAAAAGCCGCGGACAGGCCGGCCGCTGCCGCCGCCCTCGCGGCCGGGACCGGGGGGATAGCGGTGCTGAAAGGCGCCGGTACGCTGGTCTGCGACGGAAAAACAATTCTGAAGAACGGCACGGGCGGGCCAGCGCTGGCCAAGGGCGGCTCCGGGGACGTGCTGGGCGGACTGGCCGCCGGCTTTTTCGCGCAGGCGGGGCTGGCAAAAAGTTTTACGCGCGAGACCGCGCGCTCCAGCGCGGCGCTGGCCGTATTCCTGCACGGGCTTTGCGGGGACCTGGCGAAGAAGAAATTTACCGAGCGCTGCGTGCTGGCCGGCGAGCTGCTGGACTTCCTGCCGGCGGCGATACGGAGAGTTAAAAGATGAAGCCGAAAAAAGGGGCCGAAGGCCGCCTGATAGAGCACATAGAAAAGACTTTCAGGTTCCCGCTGGACCGCCGGCTGCTGCTGGGGCCGGGCGACGACTGCGCCGTGCTCCGGCACGGGGCCGGCCGCGACCTGGTCATAACCACCGACGAGATCGTGGAAGGGACGCATTACCTGGCGCGCTTCGCCACCCCGGAGGACCTGGCCCGCAAGCTCATGCGCATAAATTTAAGCGACCTGGCCTCCATGGGCGACGTCAAGCCGGTGTCCTGCGTGGTCGGGTCCGGGCTGAGGAAGAACACGCCGCCGGATTTTACGCGGCGGTTCATGAAGGAACTTAAGGCCGAGGCGCTGCGCTTCGGCCTTTCCATCGCCGGCGGCAACCTGGCCGGCGCCCGGGAAAACCATTTTTACATGACCGTCTGGGGCGAGACCGGGCGCGGAAAGATAGTGACGCGCTACGGGGCCAGGCCGGGCGACCTGCTTTTTAACATCGGCCCGCTGGGCCTGGCGGCGGCCGGGCTGGAGGTCCTGCTGCGGGCGTCCGCGGCCGAAAAGAAAAAATTCCCGGAGCTCATAAAAGCTTTCTGGCGGCCGGAACCGATGCTTGAGGCCGGCGCGCTTATCGGCCGGCTGGGCCTGGCCTCGGCCATGCTGGACAATTCCGACGGGCTCGCGCGCAGCGCGGGCATAATTTCGGAACTTTCCGGCTGCCGCGTGCTGGTCAGCCCGGGCGAAGGCGCCTGCGCCCCGGCCTTGCGGGCCTACAGCGCGGCCAGGGGCCGCCCCTGGCGCTATTACGCCATAGGCGGCGGCGAGGATTACGGCCTGGTCTTTACGGCGAGGCCTTCCAAACTGGCTAAAATAAAAAAACTGCTGCCCGCGGCCGCCGTGGTGGGACGCGTGGAAAAGGGCGCCGGGGCGGAGATAGAGAATTTCAATGGCAAGGTCAAAAACTTCGAGCATTTTTAAGTTCAAGAGTTCCTGCCCGGCGGATACCGCGCGGCTGGCAGGGCTCTTCGCGCGCGGGCTGGCGGGCGGCGCGGCGCTTTTCCTCGAAGGGCCCATAGGCTCGGGCAAGACTTTTTTCGTGCGGGAGCTGGCCGCGGCGCTGGGCGCTAAAAAACTGCCGGTCAGCGCCAGCTTCAACCTGATGCGCGCCTACCCCGGCCGCCTCAGGCTTTATCACTTCGACCTGTTCCGGGCCGGCGAGGCCGACATGGAGAACATCGGGCTGGACGAATACCTGGGCCGCGCCGACGGGATAACCGCCGTGGAGTGGCCGGGCGCCGGCGGCGAGCTGTATTCCGGCGTAGAGCCGCTGAGGCTGGTCTTCAGCCTGGCGGGCGGGGACCGCAGGGGCATAAAGATCTCCGCCCCGGCCGCCGAACTGGACATGATGAAAACTATAGAGGCTAAATGGCTGAAACGATAATAGGGCTTTGCACCTCCGGCACCAGGCTCAAGGTGGCCGTAACCGCCGGCGGGCGTATTTACCAGGCCCAAAAAAAAGAATACAACCAGGAGAAAGCCCTTTTCCCCCTGATAAAGCGCGAATTAAAAAAAGCGGGCGCCACGCTGCGCAGCGTTAACGCGGTCTGCGCCGCGCGCGGGCCCGGCAGATTTACCGGCATACGCATCTCGCTCACGCTGGCGGGCGCTATGAAAGCCCTGGCCGGGGCCAGGGTGCATACCGTCACCCTTTTTGAGATACTGGCGCTGCAGGCCTTCGACTGCGCGCCGTACAAGACCTGGGCCGCCAAAAATCCGGGGGGGCGCATCGCCGCGCTGCTGCACGCTTTTAAAGACGAATATTTCTGCCAGTTCTTCAGACCCTCGGCCCGGCGCCCGCTGCCCGACGGCGAGCCCGTCTGGCTTAAGGAAGGAGAGCTAAAAGAGCTGCTGGCAGCCGCCGGGGTCTTTTACGCCGCGGGAGACAGCGAGGAGCACCCCGGGATCTACGCCCTGCTCCCGCCCGGGACCGCCGCGGCCCCCGGGCCGGTTTCAAAAATAATTCCCGGGTATATAATTAAGGCCGCCCTGGCTTACGGCAGCAAGACCCTTAAACCGCTTTATCTGAAGCCGGCCAAATATGAATTGGAAAATAAAAAGTAGCCGCCCGGCCGTATGCTGATACGGCGCGCGAGGAAAGAGGACTACGCCGCTTTCGCCGCGATAGAGGCGGAATATCCGGGCTACCCGGCCTGGGGTGAGAAAGGTTTTGAGGCCGAGGAGAAGAACCGCCACTCCGTCACGCTGGCCGCGGAGGAGGAGGGGCGAACGGCCGGTTTTATTAATTTCTGGATCCTGAGGCCCCAGGTGCAGTTGAACACCCTGGCGGTCGCCCGGGCCTTCCTGCGGCGGGGGACGGCGTCGGCCCTGCTGGGCAAGCTGCTGGAATACGCGGCTAAAAGTCTCTGCCGGGAGATAGACCTGGAAGTGAACGAGCACAACGCCGCCGCCATCGCCCTTTACGCGGCGCACAATTTTGAAGTGGTGGGGAAAAGGCCCAAATTCTATAATAACACGGACGCGGCCCTGCTGATGCGCAGGGTGCTGCCCGCCAAGGACCTGTAAGGACCTGTATGAAAAAAATTCTCCTGTCGGTTTTAACCGTGTGCCTGTTCTCTCCCGCCGTTACCGCGGCGGCGGATAAAGAGGCCTACCTGCACTTCATGAACGGCATGGTGATGGAAAGGCGCGGGAATTACGATTCCGCCCTGCAGGAGTACAAGCGCACCCTGCAGCTGGACCCGGAGTCCGTTTTCGTCTACAAGCAGGCGCTCAACCTGGCTTTGCGCATCGGCAAGGTGGACGAGGCGGCCGACTGGGCGGAGTTCGTGGTCAAAACGGACTCGGCCACGGCGGACAACTGGGTGCTTTACGGCAACGTCAACTGGGCCAAAGGCGACCTGGAAGGGGCGGCCGCCGCCTACGAGAAGGCCTTCGCCCTGGACGACGGCAATCACGAGGCGCTTTACCAGCTGGCCAGCCTCTGGAGCGCCAGGAACGCCGACAAGTCGGTGGAGTACCTTAAAAAGTACCTGGAGCTGCGCCCCGAGGACGCGGCCGAGGTGAATTACCAGCTGGCCGTGCTCTATAATATGAAGGGCCGGCACGAAGAGATGAGGCGCAGCCTCATGAAGTCCAAAGAGGCCGACAGCCTTTACCTGCAGCCGCGCTACATGCTGGCCAATTATTACGAGATGAAGAGTGATACCGTCGCCGCCCTGGGCGAGTACGCCGAACTGCTGGCCATCGATACGAAGAACATCGAGCTGTTCGACCATGTCGGCGAGCTTTACGCCTCCCCGGCCGTCTCCGACCTGCCCGAGGCGGAAAAATATTTCCTCAAGGCCTGGGCGCTGGACAAGGCCGACGCCACCGCGGCTTTCTGGCTTTCGGTGATAAGCGAGTCGCGCCGCGACTTCGCCGCGGCCGCCGCCTACCTGGAGGGCTCCGCCGCGCTCAAGGAAGACGCCAGCCTGGCGCTGCGCCTGGCTTACTATTACACGCAGAGCGGCCGCTACGAAAAAGCCATCACCATGCTGGAAGGGGCGGCCAGGAAATGGCCGGATAACGGCGAGATCGCCTACTTCCTGGCGCTGGGCTACGACGACACCGGCAAAAGCGACAAGGCGCGCGGGCTGCTTAAGGCGCTGCTGGCGAAAAGCCCGGAGAACGCGGAGGCCCGCATGCAGTACGCGGTCATCTGCGAGCGGGAGAACGACATGCCCGCGGCCGAGGAAGCTTTCCGCTACCTGCTTTCAAAGAACCCCGCCAGCGCCAACGTGCTGAACTACCTGGGCTACGCGCTGGCCGACCGCGGCCTCAAGCTCGAGGAAGCCGAGGTGCTGATCTCCAGCGCCGTCGCCATGGACCCCGGCAACGGCGCCTACCTGGATTCCCTCGCCTGGGTGAAGTTCAGGCGGGGCAACCTGCCCGAAGCCCTGGCCGGCATTAAAAAGGCCGTAAAGGCCGTTTACGACGACGCCGTTATCTGGGCGCACGCCGGCGATATTTACGCGGCGGCCGGGGACAACAGGACGGCCTGGCTGGCCTGGAAATATTCCCGCCTGCTCGAAAAGCCCGCCAGGCGCGCCGCGGCCGACGCGAAACTGAAAGACCTGCAGAAAAAGATCCCCGCGGCCGAAGCGGAAGGGCTTGAACGGGCCTACCTGAAAAATTTCAGCCCTGCCGGGCTGGAGTTCTCCTCCTTCGCCAAGGTGGAGGCGAAGCTGCGCGGGCGCACCGTAAAGTTCGACGCGATACTGCATTACGCCCCGCCTTCGGATTTCAACCTTACCGTGATGGGCCCGCTGATGGTCCCGCTCTGGAAGGCCAGGGCCAGCGGCGCCGCGCTGGAGCTGGACGCCATAGGCATAAAGGATATAGATCCGGCGACCTTCAGCTACTGGGCCGCCCTTATAACCGCGGAGCTGAGGGACTGGTTTTCCGGGCAAACCCTGGCCGGCGGGAAGTTCGACGACGGCTGGGATTCCTCCTGCTTCGCCGGGGACGGCAGGGAGGTTTGCCTGGACAAGGACCGCACCCCCGGCGAGATCCGGCCGGCGGCGGAGAAAAAGCTGGTCTTCAAGCCTTCCCATTATTTTTTCAGGAACCTCTACCTGTTCCCCTATATCATGGAATTCAAACTGCCGGCCGTTTCGGTGCGCATCACGCTGGACAACAACCAGATGAACTTCGGCGGCGTCAACACGCTGAGGCTGCCGGACTGACATGGTGAAAGTTAAGGCGCCGGCCAAAATAAACCTGTTCCTGGAGGTCACCGCGCGCCGCGCGGACGGCTACCACGACCTGGCTACGCTTTTCGCCCGCATAGGGCTTTGCGACGAGCTGTCGTTCAGGAAAACCGCGGCCGCGGGCATAAAACTGAAGACCAGCGGCGGGGCGATAGGGCTGAAGGACCAGGCCGACAATATCGTGTACAAGGCGGCCGCGGAGTTTTTCAGGGTCTTCGGCCTGTGCCCCGCCGTAGAGATAACCCTTAAAAAGAACATCCCGGTGGGCGCGGGGCTGGGGGGCGGCTCTTCGGACGCGGCCGCCGCCCTGCTGGGCCTGGCGAAGCTTTACAGGCTGCCGAAGGCCGCGGGCGCCAAGCTGCTGAAAATAGCCGCCGGCCTGGGCTCGGACGTACCCTTCTTCATGCTGGAAGCCGGCGCCGCCGAAGGCGCGGGCCGCGGCGAGAAGCTGAAAGAAATTGAATTTTCCGGCCGCCTGCCGCATATAGTGCTGGTCTACCCTGGGGTGCCGGTTTATACCAGGGAGGTTTACGGCCGCCTTAAACTGGGCGATTCTGCCGCTATCAAGCGGCGCCTGGCCGATTTTAAAAAACTGCTGGGCCTGTTAAGGCGCGGAGAATTCACTCGCGGGCGCGCCGCGCTGCTGTTTAACAGGCTTGAGGACCCGGTGCTGCCCGCGCACAAAGCCGTAAGGCTGGCCAAAGAGCGGCTGGCCGGGGCCGGGGCCGAGGCCGTGCTGATGTCCGGTTCGGGAGCCTCCGTGTTCGGTCTTTGCTGGGAAAAAGCGAAAGCGCGGCGGGTAGCGGACGCTCTTAAGAGTATCCGTGGTTACAGGATTTTTTTAACTAATTTTTGCTAGAATCTTTGGGAAGTGGAAACAGGCGCGCTGGCTTGCGGTAGCTGCCGGCCGGTTTGTTTCCCGCAGGGGGGCGGTAATCAGTGGGGGGGGAACGTATGGAAATCACCGAAGTGAGGATACATCTCAGGAACGAAGCCAGGCTTAAAGCGTTCGCGACAGTGACGTTCAACAACGCTTTTGTCGTCCACAACATGAAAGTCGTGAACGGCAACAACGGCCTTATAGTGTGCATGCCGTCGAGGAAGATCAAGGACGGCACCTACAAGGACATAGCCCATCCGATAAATAACGAGTTCCGCGGGAAACTTGAACAGCTCATTCTCAAAGAGTACGAGAAAGAGGTGGCCAAGGCCGGGCCTATGCCGGTGCCCACGCAAACCGAAGGCTTCGCCGAGGGCGTCTAAAGCCAAGAAGCGGTAAGGTTCAGACCCTTCCCGCGGGCCGCGGGAAGGGCTTCTGTGCTGTCTGGATAGCGATTCAGTTTTATTCCCGGGTTGTGTAATGGTAGCACGACGCCCTTTGAAGGCGTTTGTCTAGGTTCGAATCCTAGCCCGGGAGCGCACTTTCCCCTCGTAAAAAAACCCCTCCCGGGGTTTTTTTATTGCGCTCCCGGGCAGCGAGACATAATCATGTCTCGCGTTAGGATTCGAAAGCCGGAGCGACGGAGCCAGCAGGCGGAGGAGTGAGGCGGGGTCGCGGGCGCCGACGCGCGACGGCGCGGAGGTGACCCGTGACCGAATCCTAGCCCGGGAGAAAAATTCAGGCCCCTTTATGGGGCCTGAACTTTTATCCGGGGTTGTTCCATTCGTGCCGCTTCCCGGTTTCCGCAGGCCCGGGCGGCTCAGTTCCTGAGCAGGAGCTTGAGCATGTTCACGGCGGGCTTGGTCAGGCGGGCGTCGAGCAGGCCGCGGCTGATGGCCATGGCCTGGTAGGTGCCGGTTTTGCAGCCCAGTTTTTCCAGTTTCGCGCGGATCTCGGCCGTAAGGCGGTTTATCTCGTAGGGCGAGGCCTGGGGCGTTTTGCCGCGGGGGAAAGCCGTGGCGGCTGTGCGGCGCGCGGCGAGTTCGTAGGCGGTCAAAGCCGCGGATTGCCCCAGGTTCATGGACGGCTGTTTGGGCAGGGTGGGGATATTGATGACGGCGCTGCACAGCGATAGGTCTTCTTTGGTGAGGCCGGTCTTTTCGGGGCCGAAAAGGATGCCGGCCTTTTTGACCCCGCGCCCTGCGATATAGTCCGCGGCGTCTTTAAGCAGGAGCACGTCCCTTTCGGGTTTTATCTGGTGCAGCGAGGAGGTGCCCAGCAGCAGGTCGCAGTCCCGGGCGGCTTCGGGGATGCTGCCGTAGATGCGCGCGGAGTTTATCACGTCCATGGAATTTATGGCCGCGACGGAGGCTTCCTGTTTCCAGCGGTGTTTTACTTCTTCCCAGTCGGATTCGAAAGGGCTGACGAGGGCCAGTTCGGACAGGCCGAAATTGGCCATAGCCCTCGCGCAGGCGCCGATATTGTCTGGATTGCGCGGCTTCAAAAGTATGAATTTAACCGGCGTATTCATACCGTTATAATACTAAAACTTGCGGCTTTAATTTGGTATTGTTGAACTATAGCGGGGCGGTTCGAGGGGCGAGGTTCGGGAAAACACCATGATCAAAGTTAAACGGGCTTTATCTATAATTTTCGCCGCGGCGATAGGTTCGGCGCTGCTGGCCGGAACGGCCGGCGCGGGCGAGCTGGACGTCCGGATGACGAAGATAGTTAAGACCTTCACGCGCGCCGCCGCCGACGCGGGGGTGAGCACGGCCACGCTGGCGGTGATGCCTTTCCAGACCGATAAGAAACTGGCCGAGAAAAGGGTGAACTACGCCTGCGCCGAGATCCTGACCAACCGCCTGGTCGAGACCAAGACTTTTAAAATGATAGAAAGGGCCAGGCTCGAGGAAGTGATGCAGGAGCAGCGCCTGGGCCTGAGCGGCGCCGTGGAAAGCGCCACGGCCGCCAAGGTCGGTAAACTTACCGGGGCGCGCCTGGTGATCCTGGGCAGCGTATCTCGCCTGGGCGCGAATTACCACCTGAGCACCGAGATGGTGGACTCCGAGACCGGGGAGATCATGGCCTCCGACGTCACCGAAGTGGCCGTAGAGGTCTTCGACAAGGACGCCTCCAGGTATATAACCGAGATCCCCGAATACGACGCCATCGGCATCTACCTCGCCGGCGGTATAGGCCTGGCCAGTTCTAAAAAAGTTTCGCCGGCGACAAACCCTAACTTTGGCACGCCGATCACCCTCACCCCCGCCAACAAGGACATAAACTACTACGGTTACCTGGGCCTGGGGCTGCGCTACCTTTTCTCGCCCAAGTGGATGGTGGACGCCGCTTATTTCCCCAGCGTCGTTTTCGGCGGGGGGAATGGGACCATCGCCACCGGGCTTGACCCCGTTTTCGACGGCCCCAGCGACGAAGTTAATAACCCCGAGAGTTATGAGACCACGATGTTCAGGCTGCTCATTGACCGGACGCTGCCGGTTTCGCCCGCTTTCAAGGTGCACGCCGCCGCAGGCATCACTCAGTTCCCCCAATTCGAAGCCGACGCCGTTTTTGTGAATAACGGGACTCCTTCTGTGCCGATAACCATCAGGACCAGCAACAGCCGCACCGTCCTGACCACTTTCAGGCTGGGGCTGGAGTGGAAGCCCAAGCCCCGCTTCGGCTGGTCCGTCTCGGGCCTGTATTATCTCGGCAAAATGACAGCCAGGACCACGGCCATCTTCCCGGACCGGGCCACGGCCGTCATACAAAAATACGAAACGCGGCCCTTCGCCGCGGAGACGTACCTGTCGTTCTATTTTTAAAAGACCATGCCCCGCTCCACGGCCCCGAAAAAACCGGCCTCCTGGACCGTCTATATGGTCCTCTGCGATAACGGTTCCTTATATACGGGCATAACCAACAACCTCAAAGCCCGCCTGGCCGCCCACAACTCCGGCAAAGGCGCCAAGTACACCGCCGCCTTCGGCCCGGTGGCCTTGGTCTGGAAGAAACGCAAAAAAGACCGCTCTGCCGCCTCCAAACTCGAAGCCTCCATCAAAAAACTCACCCGCAAAGAGAAAGAAGCCCTGATAGCAGCCCGGATTTAATCAAAATCAGCGTTCGCCGGGGATTTTACTCACGTCAAAGATGCGTAGTCGTGCCGTCCAGGGGGCCTCCCCTGCTCACCCGGGCAGAGGGAACCCTTGCGTCGGTTCCCCCCGCCTTGGGAAATTATGGCGGGGCCCCCTTCCGCAACGGGTGATCAGGGGAGGCCCCCCGGCCGACACTCCGAAAATCCCCGGCAGGCGGCTGGGATGGGGGGCAAACTAAGGCAATAAATAGGCGTTTCGCATAGCCCGCCTATTTTTGTAGAATTTAAGCGTAGTCCTTCCGTTCCTAAACTTTTCGGTTTTCTTTGATCAATATGTCAAAAAACAACAGTTTCGCGGCGGTGGTACTGGCGGCCGGCCTCGGCACCAGGATGAAATCCGACCTGCCCAAGGTCCTCCATTACCTCGGCGACATGTCCCTCGCCGAACGCGCCATCCGCAAAATAGCCGCCCTCGGCCCCGAAAAGATCATCGTCATCACCGGCCACCGCGCCGACCTCGTCGAAGCCGAACTGCGCAAACGCCTCGGCCCCGGCATCACCGAAAAACTCGTTTTCGTCCGCCAAAAACTCCTCAAAGGCAGCGGCCGCGCCGTGCAGGAAGCCATGCCCGAGATCCGCAAGTACGCCAGCGTCATGGTGCTGTGCGGCGACGCCCCGCTCTTCAGGGCCGAAACCGCCAGGAAAATGCTCGGCTACTACATAAAACATTCCCCCGACTGCCTGGTAATGACCGCCGAGCTGGCCGAGCCCGGCTCCTACGGCCGCGTCAAGCGCGACCACGCCGGTTCCGTGGCCGCCATCGTGGAAGCCGCCGACGCCGACGCCTGGGAGAAGGCCATAAAAGAAGTGAACTCCGGCACCTATTTTTTCCGCGTAAAGGCCCTGACCGGCGCTGTGAAGAACCTTAAGAAGAAAGGCTCCAAGGGCGAGTTCTACCTGACCGACGCCGTCGAGAACATCATAGCCGCCGGCGGCAAAGCCGCCGCCTTCAAACTTACCGACCCCACCGAAATGACAGGCATAAACTCCCGGGCCGACCTGGCAGCCGCCTACGCCATGCTGAACCGGCGCAAGGCCGCCGACCTGATGGCCCAGGGCGTCACGGTCGTGGACCCGGCCAATACCTATATCGAGGAAAGCACCGTTATCGGCCGCGACACGGTGATCTATCCCGGGGTCTTCATTAAAGGCGTTTCCATAATAGGCCGCGGCTGCAAGATCGGGCCTTGCGGAGTTATAGAGGACTGCCGGATAGACGACGGGGCCGTGATAAAATATTCCTGCGCGCTGGAATCCAGCCGCGTGCGCGCCGGCGCCATCGTGGGGCCTTTCGCCAGGCTGCGCCCCCTGTCCGACATCGGCCCGTCCGCGGAAATAGGCAATTTCGCCGAGGTTAAGAAGTCGCGCATAGGCCGCGGCTCCAAGATGCACCATCACAGCTACGTCGGCGACACGGAGATGGGCGACAAGGTAAATATCGGCGCGGGCACCATCACCTGCAATTACGACGGCGTTCATAAGAACAGGACCGTCATCGGGGCCGGCGCTTTCATCGGCTCCAACACCAATCTGGTAGCCCCGGTAACTATCGGGGCCGGCGCGTACACGGCCGCCGGCTCTACCATCACGGAAGACGTCCCGGGCGGAGCGCTGGGCATAGCGCGCGCACGGCAGGTGGTGAAACAGCTTAAAAAGAGGGCAAAATGACGGACAAGCGCGGCAGAACTTTTAAAGTTTTCAGCGGCAACGCCAACCCCGAGCTGGCCAGGAAGATCTGCGACATACTGGGCGTGCCCCTTTCCGCTACCAAGGTCACCAAATTCGCCGACGGCGAGATCGACGCGCACATCCTCGAGAACGTGCGCGGCGAGGACTGCTACGTCATACAGCCCACCTGCCCGCCGGTAAACGACAACCTGATGGAACTGCTGATCCTCCTGGACGCGCTGCGCCGGGCTTCCGCCGGCCGCATCACCGCCGTGGTGCCCTATTACGGCTACGCCCGCGCCGACCGCAAACCCGCCCCCCGCGTGGCCATCACGGCCAAACTGGTGGCCAACCTGATCACCGAGGCCGGGGCCAACCGCGTCATCACCATCGACCTGCACGCGGCGCAGATCCAGGGCTTCTTCGACATCCCGCTGGACCACCTTTACGCCCGGCCCGTGGTGCTGGACTATATCAAGGGGCGCAATTTCGAGAACACCGTGGTAGTCTCCCCCGACGTGGGCAGCGTGGAGCGCGCGCGCTCCTTCGCCAAGCGCCTGGACATGGGCCTGGTCATCATCGACAAGCGCCGCCCGCGCCCCAACGAGGCCGTGGTCTACAACATCATCGGCGACGTGAAGGGGAAAACCTGCTTCATTTTCGACGACCTGGTGGACACCGCCGGGACCCTCGCCATGGTGGCGCGCTCTATAAAGGAGCAGGGCGCCGCCAAAATAATAGCCGCCTGCACCCATGGGGTGCTTTCGCGGGACGCCGTCGAGAAAATAGACAAATCCCCTATAGAAGAGCTCATTTTAACGGATACAATTCCCGTAAACGCCTCAAAAAGTGCTAAAATAAAGGTAATATCCGTGGCCGCTCTCCTTGCGGAGGCGATTAAACGCAATCACATGGGCGAGTCCATAAGCGAACTTTTCAAGTGAGCTATGTAATTCAGCAGGAGGAATTCAGATGAAACAGACAATGATTTCAGCAGAGACGCGGGACAAGGCCGGAGTACGCGGCACCCTCAGCGCTTTCCGGGCCGGCGGCCGCATTCCCGCCGTCATTTACGGCCTTGATAAAACGCCGGTGAGCATCACCGTCGATGAAAAGGCCATGGCCGCCCTCATCAAGGCGGACCCCAACGCCATCATCACCATCAAGTCCCCCGGCGGCGACGACACGGTCATCATAAAGGCCATACAGCGCCACCCGGTTACCGACAAATACAGGCATTTCGACTTCCAGCGCATCTCGCTCACCGAGAAGATCAAGGTGAAGGTGCACGTGAAGATCGTCGGCGAAGCCCACGGCGTCAAGCTGCAGGGCGGTATGGTGGAACACACCATGCGCGAAGTCAACGTCATGTGCCTGCCCACCGAGATCCCCCACGAGATCGAGCTGGACATCACGGACCTCCATATCAACACCTCGCTGCGCGTGAAGGACATCAAGGCCGGCAAGGCCGAGCTGCTCGACGCCCCCGACCAGATAGTGGTCAGCATCACCGCGCCGAAGGAAGAGAAGGTTGAAGAACCCGTGGCCGGAGCCGCGGCCGCAGGCGCCCAGCCTGAAGTTATAGCCAAGGGCAAGAAGGAAGAGGGTGAGGAAGGCGCCGCAGGCGCCGCCAAGCCCGCCGCCGGCAAGGATGGCGCCAAGCCCGCCGCCGGCAAGCCCGAGGAAAAGAAGCCGGCCCCCAAGAAGTAAAGGGGGGCGCTTTTACCAGGAGCAGAAGTTGGACCTTAAAATGTTCGGCTTCTGCTCCTCGCTTTACCGAGGTTAAATAAGTGAACGACCAGATCCAAATGGCGGTGCTGCTCGGCAACCCGGGCAGGGAGTACGAGAAGACAAGGCACAACATCGGCTTTATGCTGGCGGACCTTGCCGCTTCCCGCCTGGCCCCGGGGTCGCGCTGGCGCGACTGGAAAGGCCTGGGGCTTTACCTGGAGTTCGAGGCCGGCGGCCGCAGGGTTTTCCTGCTGAAGCCGCAGACCTACATGAACCTTTCCGGGCAGGCGGTACAGAGCCTGGCCGCTTTCTACAAGATCCCTCCGCCGGGCGTACTGGCCGCTTACGACGACCTGGCGCTGCCTTTCGGCAAGCTGCGCATGCGCAAGGGCGGTTCGGCGGGCTCGCACAACGGCATGGCTTCCGTGATCTCCGCGCTGGGCCCCGCCCTGCCCCGCCTGCGCCTGGGCATAGGGCCGAGGCCGGCGCATATACCGGGCAAGAATTTCGTGCTTTCGGGATTTTCCAAGGAAGAGGGGGAACGGCTGGCTGATTTCCTGGACCGCGCCTGCGGGGCCCTTAAAGAGGCCCTGCTGGACGGCGTGGAAAGCGCCATGAACCGCTGCAATTATGACGGCGATAAACCCGTACATTAAAATATTTTTCGGGCTGGTATTCATCCTGCTCGGCCTGGGCTATATCTACAGGCCGGACGCCATAGAGCGCCTCAACCGCCTCATTAAAGAAACCTTTCTCAACGATTCCTACGTGGCGCTGCACAGGAAGAACTGGGGTTTTCTGCTGCTGCTTATCGGCGGCGTGCTTATCTACATGGGCCTCGCCAGGACGCGCGGCTGGTAGGGCGGGCCGCGGATTACCCAGTGCCCTTTGGGCCCTTTGGCCCTTGGCTTTAATTCTCAGCGCTGTATAATATCAACGGGGGAGTATCCGGAAAAATACGCTGGAGACTTGCCCGTTCGGTTCGGAGGGGAAAGCGTTTTGACAGCCGGGGGGCTGTAAAAATAACAGGGGGTGGGGTATGACTTGGGATGAAATAACTAAGAAGTACGAGCAGGCCGCGCTGGAAGCGAAGCCGGAGCGCAAGGCTCCTAAGCTGGAGAAGAACTGGGATAACCTGGTTAAATCCACGGACAAACTGATCTGGCTTTTCTCGCTCTCAGGGAGCGGCTCGCAGCAGAAAAGGAACTGAAAGCGCCAGGCAGGCTTTAAGCCCGGGAACCGCAGCGGCGGATCCCGGGTTTTATTTTGCCGCGGTGTCCAGGGTTATGGCCAGCCCCTTGCTTATTATCGCCACCCGCCCGCTCAGTTCGCCTCTGAGGTCGCCTTTGCGGACGACCCCCAGCTGCCCGTGGGTGTTCAGCAGGGCCTCCAGGTAAAGCTTGCGGGTCAGCAGGTCGGGCATGATCAGGTTGGCGGCGGTCATTTCGAATTTTACGGGGAAGACCGGGTTGATGATCTTTTTAACGGCTACGGGCACGCCGCCGTCGTTGCGCGCCACCACAAAAAGCATGCTGTTGGCGCCCGGCAGCGAGCCCAGCAGGTTCTCTCCCACGCTTACCGTCCCCGCGGCCCTGAAAAAATATTTAAGAGCGGCGGGATAGCCGAATTTCCATAGGGCAAAAACCGCGGCGGACAGGAGCAGGAGCCAAAGCGATCGTTTCAGCATTTTTATAATTCTATAAAATACGGGGGCCGATAAAAAGCCGCCTAAAACCTCTCCAAACCGGTAAAAACGGCCGAAAACGCCCGCTCCGGGCCCTAAAAGGGCCCTTTTTTCAGGGCGAAACAATCTGTTCATAATCATTTAACATTCCTTTTATTGACTTAGAGGGGGGTGTGTATTAGACTTGTTATATAGGTTTTAAAAGGCAAAATTATGGCTAAAGAATACGGCGAACTCGAACAACTTGTAAATGACGTGACCAGCCTGGATACCGCCCGCATGACGCTGCGCTGGGCGCTGGAAAGGCTTAACACCATTGAAAAAGACAAGGCTGAGCTCAAAAAGAACCTGACCCTTGCCGAGGAAACCTCCAAGCGCCTGCAGGTCAAAGAGTCCTCTCTTACCGACGCCTATGCCTCCCGCTCCAAGAACCTGGAGGAGAAAGAAGATTTCTACACCAAACTGGAAGCCACCATGTCGCTGCTGGGCGAAGGCAAGCTGGACATCCAGCAGCTCCTGAAAAAAGAGGCCAAGCTGGACAGCCTGCGCCACAGCCTTGAGGCCGAATATTCGGATAAATTCGAAGAACTGGACCGCAATCAGCGCTCCGTGATAGAGCGCTGGAACGCCCGCCTGCTGGAAGTGGAAAGCCAGTACGCCGGGCGCCTGGCGGAGGCCCAGCAGAAGTACGACGGATTGCGCTCCGAGCTGGAAAACGGCTACCAGGGCCGCATGACCTCGCTGCAGGCCTCCTTCAAGGCCCGCGAGCAGGAGCTGGCCGCCAAGATAGGCGCGCTGGAGGGGAACCTCCGCTCCACCGAAGGCAAGCTGGACGCCCGCCGCGCCGAACTGGAGAAAGAGCACCTTTTGAAGCAGCGCGAGAACGAAGAGAATTACCGCAAGCTGCGCGGCATGCTGGAAGCCGGGCTGGACGAAAAACTGCGGTCGATGGATTCTGACCACGCCGCCCAGGTGCGCTCGCTGGAGGCCTCCTGGCAGACCGAGCGGGCCCGCCTGCTGGAAGAGCAGCACCTGCGCGAAGAACAGTTCAACGCCGCCCAGGCCCGCATCCAGGAAATAGAGAATTCCCTGGCGGCGCAGCAGGAAAAGCACCATACCCATATTCTCAAGATCATAAGCGAAAAAGAGACGGCCTTCCGCGCCCAGCTGGCCGCGCTGGAGAAAGAAAAAGAACTGAAAGAGCAGACCGTAAAAGAACTGGTCACGAGGCTGGAAAAGAAGGCCTCGGACTGGGAGGCGGAACGCGCCAGGCTGGAGGCCGAGTTCGGCCACAGGCTGGCCGGCATGGACGCCGCCATGCGCGCGCGCGCCGTGGAAATGGAGCGGGAATACTCGGCCAAGAAAGAGGAGCTGGAAAACATCCTGGCCGTCACCCGCGAAGAGTTCGACAAGGAGTTCCAGGCCCGCCTGCTGATGGAACGCCAGGCTATGGATGAGGAAAAGTCCCGGTTGTCCGAGGAGAAAAGCCTGCGCGAAGAGTCGCTGACCCGCGCCGCCGCTAAAGTCAGGGAGCTCGAGAGCGCGCTTTCCGCCAACCGCGAAGAGCACCACAAAGAGCTGATGGAGCGCATCCGCACCGGGGAGAACTCTTTCCGTGAAAAGCTGGAAGGCTTCGAAGCCGAGAAGCGCTCCTATAATGAGACTATTAATAAGCTTTCCGATGAACTGCGCCACAGGAACGGCGCCCTGCTGGAAGAAAAGAAGAAAATAGCCGAGGAGTTCGGCGCCAAGGCCGCCAATTACGAGCAGAGGCTGGCCGCCATGGAAGCCTCCTTCGAGGAGAGGCGCCGGGGTTACGACGAAAAGATCGCCGCCCTTTCGGCCAGGCTCGAAGAGGCGGCGAAAGCTTCCGCCTTCGAGAAGGAGAATTTCAAGAACGAGGTCGCGCGCATCTCTTCCGAGGTGGGCACCCTGGCCGAGGAACGCTCGGCCTCCATCCGCGCCGACTACGAGACCCGCAAGGCCGGGCTGGAGAAGGAATTCTCCGCCCGCTACGGCGACAGGCTGAAAGCGCTGGAGGCGGAGAAGGCGCGCGTCAACGAGGCGCTGGCCGAGCGCGAGAAGCAGCTGGATATTTCGCACACGCACGCCATGGAGCTGGACGCCGCTCTCGCCGAACTGCGCATGAGCGCGACCGACGAGAAGGCCGCGTTTTCGCGGGAATATTCCGCCGAGATGAACCGCGCGCTGAAGGCCGCCGAAGAGGCCGCCAGGGCCCGCGAGGCCGAACTGATAGCCGACGTGAACGTGCTGCGCGAGGAACTGACCGAGAAGGACCGGGTCATCTCCCTGGAGCGCGAGCGCCTGGTGGACGAACTTCATAAAGCCTCGAGCGAAGCCCATGACAGGAGCGAGGAGCGGGCGGCCGCGGTGAAAGCCGAGTACGAACGCCGCCTGGCCGACCAGGCGTCCCTGGCGGAAAGCGCCACAAAAGAATTGCGCGAGCTGATACAGGCAAAAGAAGTCCAGCTTGAAAAGGTCGTGTGCAGCCAGGAGGAGGCGGCCAAGGCCCGCGAAGCCGAGCTGTGCGCCGACATCAACGTGCTGCGCGAAGAGCTCACGGAGAAAGACCGGGTGCTTTCGCTGGAACGCGAGAAGCTGGTGGACGAACTTTCAAAAGCCTCGATCGAGGCCCACGCCAGGACCGAAGAGCGCGCCGCCGCCGTAAAAGCGGAATATGAAAAACGCCTGGCTACCCTGGAAGCCGCGGCTGAAAGCCGGATAGCGGGGATCAAAGCGCTGCTGGCCGGGAAAACCGCCGAGCTTGAGAAAGCGGAGCAGGACCGCGTCCTGGCGGAAAAAGGCATAAAGGATGAGTTTGAGCGCCGCGTAGCGGAGCTGGAGGCCGGGATCTCCGCCAAAGCCGCCGCCCTGGAAGCCGATTACGCCGTACGCAGGGAGAAGCTGGAAGCCGACGCCGCCGCGCGCGCCGCCGCGGTAAACGCCGAGTCCGCGGTCAAGATGGACTTCGAACGCCGCAACTGGCAGGCGGAGCGCGCCCGCTTCGAAAACACCCTGGAGGAAACTTCCGGGCACTTCCGCGCCGCCCAGAAGGAGATAGAAAACCTGAACCTGGGCCTGCGCAAAGCCGGCGAGACCAATGCCGCCCGCGAGGCCGCGTTCAACCGCGACCTGATGGAAGCCAAAGCTACCTACGACAGGGAGCTGGCTTACCGCGTGAAAGACGCGGTGTCGGTGCAGACGGCCCACCTGGTGGAAGCCCTCGAGGCGGCCAAGGCCAGGCAGGAGGAACTTGCCGCCGCCCTGGAGAACAAGGAAAATTCGATACGCGCGCTGCGCGGCGAGGCCGCCGAGGCCCGCCGGGACTACGAGGAGGGCCTGCGGGCCGCCGACTCCGGCGCCCTTACCGCCCGCCGCGAAGAGCTTGAAAAGCATTACGCCGGCAAGACCGCCGCGCTCGGAGAAGGCATGGCTTCCCTGCGGCGCGCCCTGGAGGCCGACGCCCAGGCGCTGAAAGCCGAGGTGGAAAAGGCCCGCGCGGAGACCCTGGCCGCCAATAAGCGCGCCGACGGCCTCTTCGATGAGATGGTGGCGGCCCTTAAGGCGGCGCAGGAGGAAAAGAACGCGCTGCAGCGCGCCCAGACCGAAGAACTTAACCGCGCCGTCCCGGAAGCCGTGGGCAAAGCGGTGGAGATCCTCTCCCAGAAACTGCGTCGCGCGGAAGACGAACTGGAAAAAACCCGCGCGGAGAACCGCGACGAAGTGCTGCAGCTCGGCGAATCCTATACGAAAGAGAAAGAGCGCATGCTGGAAGAGATGGCCCGCCGCGAGAATTACGTCGAGACGGCCGACCTCAAGATCCAGGAACTGGAACGCGATATCCTGAAATACCGCCAGAACGCTTCCGGCGAGCTGCTCAAGCAGATAGCCGAGCAGGATGAGCGCTTCCGCGGCATAGTCGCCGAGGAAAAGATCCGCCGGGAAGCCCGCGAAAGGGCCTTCGCCGCGGAACTGGAACGCGCCAGGACGGCCTCCGACGCCCGCGTGAAACAGCTGGAGGACCTGCTGGCCGCCAAGGAAACGCTGATGGCCGAGGGCGACAAGTTCTACCGGCAGAAGCAGCTGGAGCTGGACGGCATGCACTCCGCCTTCAACCAGGGCGTCAACAAGGCCAACGAGGAGCTTTTTGCCCAGAAGCAGGCCCTCAGCGAAAAAGAGAAAGCCCTGAACGACTACAGGCTGAAGCTCGAAAAAGAATCCGCCGCCAGGAACGCCGAGGCGGAGAACATGAAGGCGGAACTGACCCGGGCGATACTGGAATACAAGCGCAGGAAGTAGCCAAGGGATATCCTTATGGAAAAAGAACTCGCGATACAATGCGTGCCCGCGGAGATGCTGCAAAGGCTGAAGGCCCTGGCCGACCGCCTTTGGGAGGATAAGAACCCGGCTTCCGTGCACCTTAACGCCATCCTCGAGGAATTCGAGCCCGACCTGAAGACGCTGGGCCACATCATAAAGGAGTACGAGGCCGACTACGCCGGCCGGCTGGCTTTCAACGAGCGGGAGCACGCCCAGAAAGAAAGCCGCCTTAGAGAAGAGATCTCGGATTTCAGCCGCCGGCTCTTCGAACTGGATAAAGAGCACGCCGCGGGGCTTAAAAAGATAGAGGAACTGAAAGCCGCGCTGAACGCCAGGGAGGCGGTCCTTTCGGAACTCAAGTCCAAGACCCTGGAGGACGGCAGCGAACTGAACTCCAAATACGTGGACAAGATGCAGGAACTTTACGACCGCGTTAACAGGAAAGAACTGGAGATGCTGGCCCGGTGGGAAGAAAAGAACAGCGGGCTCGACGCTAAAGTGCAGGTGCTGGAAAGCGATTTCGCGGCCAAGGTAAAGCAGTTCAGCCTGCGCGAAAGGGCGCTGGAAGAGGATTTTAAGGCCCGCAAAGCGGAACTGATAAAAACTTTCGACCGCATCCGCGCGGACCTGGAGGCCAGGGAAAAAGCGCTGGCCGCGCACGGGAAGAACGGGGCCGGCGGCAAAGGGGGCGGGTTATGAGCGGCACCGGGGACCTTAAGAACCTTTTAGACAGGCTGAAGGAGGAAGTGGGGACGCTGCCCGAAGAACTTCCCAGGCAGGAACGCCCCGCGGCCAGGATGCCGGCCACGGCGCAGCCCGCCGAGCGCCCGGTCGAGCGCTTTATGCGCGCGCACAAGCCCGAGGCCCAGCGCGAGCCGCTGCCGTTGCCGGGCGGGGGCAACATCGTGTGGAGCGAGAACAAGGAAGCCATGCTGTTCGGCATGCTGGCCGCGCTGATAGCGGCGCTGGGCGGCGTGCTGTCCGGCCTGGATTACCTCGTGCTTATAGGGGCCGTGGTCTTCCTGCTGTTCTCTTTCATGATGCTGCTGTCGCTGTTCGGCTATTATCTGAATTTCCGCAGGCGCGGACCGGAAAGGTCCGGGCTGGCCGAGCGGGTGGACGCTTTGTCTAAAAAAGTCGAAATGCTCAGCACTATGACCGCCTCCGGAGGCGGTCAGGCCTACCAGTCCGCCATGCCGGAAAGGGAACGGGAACTGGAACATAAGGTGGAGGAACTGCGCGTGCTGGTGAAGACCCTGTCCCGCGCGGTGGACCAGCAGAACAGGTAAACGAGCTTTCTAAATAGATATAATTATACGATATGAAGATAATGTCCCTTGCGCTGTCAATTCTTACCTTTTTCAGCTCAATGCCGGCTTTCAGCCTGGAGCTGACGGTCCCGGAAAAAGCGTATTTCATAGAGTCCGGCGATATCATAAACGTCAACGTCTTTCCCGCCGAAGAATTCTCCAAAGAGGTCACCGTGCAGCCTGACGGCACCGTGGATATCCCGCTTATCGGCCCGGTAAAAGCCAGGGGGCTCAAGGCGGAAGACCTGGAAAAAACCCTTACGGCCAAATTCTCCAAGTATGTGGCCAATCCCGCCGTCACGCTGAACGTGCGCAAATTCTCCTCCAACAAGGTGGCCGTCATAGGCCAGATAAATTCACCCGGCTATTACGAGTACCGCGAAGGGATGCGCCTGCTGGACCTGATCGCCCAGGCCGCGGGCCCGCAGGATTACGCCCGGGGCGCCAAGGTGCGCATTTACCGCCGCGTGCCGGGCCCCGACGGCAAGATCACCGAGGAAGTGCTGAAGGCCGACATGGCGGCGGTGTTCGACGGGAAAATGGACAAGAACATCCTCCTGCTCAACGGGGACATCGTCTATATCCCGCGCAAGTCCTACTCTACCGCGGCAAAATGGATAACGGATAACTTCGTGCCCTGGGCCACGCTGTTCACTTTCGCGGTGACGGCCAGCATCGTGGCGAGGAAAAATTAGGCAACCATGAACGCCGAGCTTACCCTTTACGATTACTGGCGCATAGTCAACCGCCGCAAATGGATCGCGCTGATGGTTTTCGCCGTCACGATCTTTTCCACCCTTTTTTATACCCGCCTGCAGCCGACGGTCTACCGCAGCCAGGCCCTGGTAAAGATCAAGCCGCCGGCCTCCTATTCCAGGATCCCCGGCTCGGTGGCGGAAGATTTCGACCCGTGGAGCGCCGTGGCTACGGAGCTCAAGGTCATTACTTCCTCCGAGATCTCGGAGCGCGCCGCCGCCAAGCTGGGCATGCCGCCCGGCAGGAAGTCGGCGGGCGAGATCGCCGGCTCCTACAGGGTGGAACGCCTGCAGGACTCCAACCTGATAGCCCTTTCGGCCTTCAGCGCCGACCCCGCGCGCGCGGCGGATATAGCCAGCGCCGTTATCGACGCCTACCGCGACTTCGACCTGGAGCAGAAAAGCAGGCAGGCGCGAAAGACCCTGGAGGATATCGCCGCCAGGAAGACCGAGGTGGAGGACAGCCTGCGCACCCTGGAGAGGCAGAAACAGAATTTCATTGAGCGCAATCCCAAGACCGGCCTGGGCTCGGCCCTGGCGAACCAGCTGGCGGACCTGGAAATCAAGAAACGGGAACTGCTGGAGAAGTATACGCCCAACCACCCCGAACTGCTCAACGTGGAGCAGCGCATAAAGGTGGCGGAAGAGAAACTGGAAGAGATCCCCGCGCAGGAAGTCGCGCTGGCGCGCATCAGCCGCGAACTGCGCATGCAGGAAGAGCTTTATACCACGCTCAACAAGCAGTACGAGGAAGCCAAACTGGGCGTTTCCTCCATGGTGTCTTTTGTCAGCGTGGTGAACCGGCCCATGCCGGAGAACTCGCCGATCTCGCCCAACAGGCAGCTGAACCTGATGGTGGGCGCGGTGCTGGGGCTGTTCCTGGCCGTGGTGATAGTGTTCCTGCTGGAGAACCTGGACGTTTCCATTTCCACCATCGAGGATATCGAGAATTTCATAAAGCTGCCGGTGCTGGGCATCATTCCCAACATCCTCAGCGAGAAGCGCCTGGACAACTGGCTGACCAATATTTTCAAGAAAGAGCGCTACACGGTGGACGCCTTCAGGAGCGTGCTGATAGTCAACCGCAAATACGCCTCCGGCGTGATAGAGTCCTACCATACGCTGCGCACCAATATCATGTCGCACCTTAACACCAAGGAGAGCGTGTCGCTGGTGATCAGCTCGGCCGGGGCGGCCGAGGGGAAAACCCTGACCGCCGTGAACTTCGCCCTGGCCAGCGCGAATTCGGGGCTCAGGACGCTGCTGGTGGACGCCGACATGCGGCGTCCCGCCATAAACGAGATCTTCGGCACCCGCAAGGAGCCCGGCCTCAGCGACGTGCTGGCCGGCAAGGCGGACTGGCGGGAGGCCGCGCTGGAGAGCGCCGATTTTATCATGGGCGGCCTGGACTTCGACCAGCTGATGCGGTTCCCCGGCATTGAGAACCTGAAGATCCTGAACTCCGGCACGCAGCCCGCCAACGTGATAGACATCCTGGACTCCGCCAACTGGCGGGACCTGATGGAGGACCTCAAGAGCGAGTTCGACATGATAATTTTCGACGCGCCGCCGGTGCTGCTGTTCGTGGACGCCACCATGATAGCCAAGCACGCCTCCGACGGCGTGGTGCTGGTGTACAAGGCCGGCAAGATAGCCCGCGGCGCGCTGAAGCGCGCCAAGGAACAGGTAGGCGGGTCCAACGCCCGCATGCTGGGCGTGGTCCTGAACGGCGTGCGCGCCTCGGAGATGGGCCCGCAGTACGGCTATTACTACTACGACTACAAGAATTACGCGCGCCGCTGAGCGGGCCGCAGCGGCTTTGCTTTGTCGCGCCAGGGTCCGGTCAAACATATAATCTAACCCATGCCGATACTGATAGTCCTGATGGCCCTGGCCTCCGCCGCCGTTCTCGGTTTTTTGGCGACTTCCTTTCCCCCGCAGATACTTTTCACTCTGGCCGCCGCCCTTATCGTTTCCCTTTTCGCTTTCTCTTCTCCCAAACTCAGCCTGGGGCTGCTGCTGTTCTCCATGCTTTTTTCCCCCGAAATAGGTTTCGGCGCGCTTACGAGCAGCAGGACGGTGGTGATAAGGTATGACGATATTCTGCTGGTCATAATCTTCCTGGCCTGGCTGGCTAAAAGCGCGGTGGTAAAGGGGAAAGCCTTCGTGACCGACACCCCGGTCCAGGTGCCGATCATAGTTTACACCTCCATCTGCGTGCTCTCTACGACGTTCGGCATCTTACGGGGGGACATCCGCTCCGAAGTGGCCTTCTTCTACGTGCTGAAATACGTGGAGTATTTCCTGCTTTATTTCCTGACGGTGAACGTGCTGGACTCCGAAGAGGATATCCGCAAGTATTTCCGCTACGCTTTCTTTATTTCTTTGGCGGTCACCGTTTATGCCTATTTCTACTATTTTACGGCCGGCGCCGGTGCGAGGGCCAGCGCGCCTTTCGAGGCCCCGTTCGGCAAGCCTGGAGAATCCGAACCGGCTTCCCTTGGCGGGTATTACCTGATCGTAATGGGGGTGCTGCTCGGCCTTATCACCCAGGGTGGAGGGTCCGCGCTAGGCTGGCCGCTGGCGGCCGTGGCGTTCATCTTCCCGGCTTTCCTGCTGACGTTCTCCAGGGCTTCTTACATAGGCTTCGTGGTAATGATCGGCGCGGTCATCCTGAAGACCGGGAAACGGCGCCTGCTGCTGCTCTCCATCATGTGCCTTGGGCTCGCGGCGCTGTTCGGCGCGAAAGAGTTCTCGGGCAAGGTGCGGGAACGGGTGGAGATGACCTACAGCGGACAATTCGCCACGCACGAGGTAAAATTTTTAGGAGTGACGATAAAACTGGAGGAATCGGCCTATATCCGGTACCTTTCCATGCGCAACGCTTTCGTGGATTGGCTGCCCAGACACCCCGTGCTGGGCCGCGGCGTGACCGGGGTAGGCCTGGTGGATACGCAGTTCGCGCTGATCCTGGGCGAACTGGGGCTTCTCGGTTTCCTGTCTTTTTTCTGGATGCTCTACAGCGTCTACGCGGTGGCTCAGTCGGTCTACAAGGCCTATGACGAGCCCTGGGTGAAAGCGGCGGCGCTCGGTCTTATGGTTTCGCTGGCGGGGCTGCTGGCCCAGGCCGTGGGCGTCAATACTTTTATCATCGTCCGCATCATGGAGCCTTTCTGGTTCCTGACGGCCGTTATCGTGCGCCTGCACCTTCTTAAAAAAACGAGCCGCGCCGCAAGTCCCTCTCCGGAGCCGGCAAGGCCATGAAAAATGCCGGATAAGCCCAGGATAGGCATAGTGATCTGCACCTTCAACAGGCGTGAGGCGCTTATGGCCTGCCTGGATTCCGTGGCTAAACAGGACTATCCGCCCGGGCGCCTCGGGGTCTGGGTATACGACGACGGCAGCACGGACGGGACGCCGGAAGCCGCCGCGGCCCGCCTTGGAACGATAAAGGAAGCCGGGCTGGGGGCGGGGGAAGTTATCGCCCCGGGGTTACGCGCGGGGATCTCCAGCGGGCGCAACGCGGCCGCGCGCCTGGCGCAGGAGAAGTCCGACCTGCTGCTGTTCCTGGACGACGACGTTCTCCTTAACGCGGACTGTGTAAGCGGACTTGCCGCCCTGATGCAGGAGCGCCCTGAAGTCGGGTTGGCCGCGCCGCTGGTGCTGAGGTCTGACGACGCCCGGCCGCTGCACGGGCCCTACTTCGTCAGTCCTTTAACCTTCAGGTACAGCGCTGGGGACAGCCGGGCTGAAACTCTTTGCGATTGGGTGGACCCCGCTTGCGTGATGGTCTTTCCGGGCGCTTTCTCCGCCGCCGGCGGCTTCTGGCCCGGCTACTACCGGTCCCACGAAGGGGTAGATCTTTGTTTAAGAGCCGGGAAGGCGGGCTACAAGGTACTCTATTATCCCGCCGTTTCCGCGGTGCACCTGATGCGCGAAGAAACGCTTTCTCCGGACCGCCTGTATTACCTGTTTCGTAATAAATTTACCCTGATACGCCGCAACGGCGCCGCCTGGCAAAGGCTTCTGGTTATCCCGCTCCTGGCCGCCGCCGTCCTGCCGAAATACCTGCTAGGGGCGGCCGTGCGCCAAAAAAGAATATCTTTGGCGGCTGTTTCCGCCGTGGCTGCCGCCGTATTGGACGGCCTGTCCGGCAGGGAGGGGCCCCGCCCGGGACGGGCGCTTGAGGTTTTGGCGGCCCCGGGCAAACCGGCGGAAAAGCCGGATTTTCACCTGGATGTCCTTGTTTCCGGCCTGGTCGAGATAGTCAATATGGCGATACGGTTCTTCGCCAGCGTACTGGTGGCGAGAAGCCTGGGAGCCGAAGGCCGCGGCGTTTACGCGCTGGCCCTCGCCGCGCCCGGGCTTTTACTGGGTTTTACAAGTATCGGCCTGGGCGAGGCCACCACCGTGCTTCTTGGTAAAGGCAAATACCCGCGCGAGCGGGTGATCGGGAGCATGAATTTCCTGGTGCTGCTGATGGGCCTGCTCGGTTTTGCGGTCTATTTCGGCCTGAGCCCGCTTATCCTCAAGGCGCTGCGCCACAGCATGCCCTGGGACGTTTATGTTATGGCGTTCTGCGTTTTCCCGCTGACGCTGTACTGGGGCGGCAACGCTTCCGTAGCGCTGGGTTTTTCCATGGTCCGCCGCGTTTCCTGGGGGCGGCTGCTCAACAACGCCGTGTTCCTGGCGCTTATACTTGCCCTGTATTTTAACGGGCCCGGCGTGAAGGCCGTGCTCGGCGTCTTCCTCCTCTCTTTCCTCGCGGAGAATATTTACCTGCTGTATTACATAAAAAAAGAATCCCGGGTCGGACTGCGCTATGACCTTGAGATGATAAAAGAACAGGCCAGGCTGGGCTGGCACGTGTTCTGGGGCGGCATGTTCCTGCAGGTCACGAAGCGCCTGGACATCCTGCTGGTGAACTTTTTCCTGGGGCCGGGCCCGCTGGGAGTTTATGTGGTCGCCTATTCGATGGCGGAGTTCGTGCTGACCGTGCCCGGGATCTATTCAAGAGCGGCTTTTTCCTCGGCCGCGGTTTCCGCCGGCGGCGAAGGTTTTTCCGTCTCCAACGCGGCGATACGCCAGTCCCTGTTCCTGATGGCCGCGCTGGCCGCGGCGCTGGCGCTGGTGATGAAACCGTTCATCCTGACGGCCTACACCGCCGAATTCCTGCCGGCCGTGCTGCCCGCTCTCGTTCTGCTGCCCGGGGTTATCCTGTTCGGCTTCGGCTCGCTGATGGGGAATATCTTTACCGGGTACGCCAGGCCCCAGGAGATCACAAAGGCCGCGGCGATTTCCTGCGCGGGCACGGTGGCGCTGGACTTTCTCCTGATACCGCGTTACGGGATAGTCGGGGCGGCGGCGGCTTCAACGCTGGCTTACGGCGCCGGTTCCCTGTGGCTGTTCTTTTCCTACCTCAGGTTCTCAAAGGTCCCGGCCAGGGAGATACTGGCCGTCCGGGGAGAGGATTTTTTTGCCTACCGCGACAAGTTCCACAGGATCTTCAAAGGATGAAACGGCAGCTATGAATATCCCGCTTAAATCCAGGATAGCTAGAAGATTCTCTTCGCTGCTGCCGCGCGCCGGGCTGATCCCCCCGCCGTCCAGGCCGCAGGGGATCAGCGCCATAATGCGCGTCTGGAATGAAAATACCTGGCTGGAGGACTCCATAGGATCCGTTAAGGACTTCGTGGACGAGATAGTGGCCGTGGATACCGGTTCGACCGACGGCAGCCTCGAAACGCTTAAAAAGATAGCCCTTGGTGAAAAAAAACTCAAGGTCTTCAGTTTCGCGGGCAAGGCCCCCTGGGACTTTTCAAATTTCGCGATAGAGCGAACGAATTACCGCTGGATAATGAAGTGGGACCCGGATTTTATCGCTGCTCCGGGCGTGCAAGGCGGATTGGCCGGGTTCACGGCATATCTCCGCGCCCTGCACCCGGGCATGTATTATTACATCAGCTCCAGGTTCATAGAGGTGGCCGGCGACTTTAGCCACCAGTTCCCGGGCCTGCGCGTCAGGGGCGATATCGAGACGTTCACCTATTCAGAGGCGGCCAGGTACATACAGGTGGCAAGGACCGCGGCCCGATCACCCTACCCGGTAAAACTTCCGCCCGGCTATTGTCCGGATTCTTTTTCTCTCCGGCTGGAAGGCGTCAAACTGCCCTTCTATTACAGGATACTTTCGTTCGACAAGGTCGTCGGCTATCATGTGAACGTTAAACCGCCGCTAAGGCAGCTGCTGGGCTATTTTTACCTCCAGTGGCTGGGCAGCGAGAACTTCGCGAAAGGCCAGGGGCTTGAAGCTTACGCGCTGGAACAGGTGCTGGCGAGGTGGGGGGTCAGGGATCTGGATTCGGCCGCGGAGTTCTACATGGGGGAATACGCAAAATTGCTCTCCCCTTATGATAACAGTCTTGGAGAATTGCCGGAAAACATGAAGGCGTTGGCCGCCAGGCCCGGCTTTGAACTGACGCGCAGGAGCGGCAAGCCCGCGGGCAGGCAGGACTAATGCTGAAAACAGGATATGAACTTAGCCGGGAGGAGATAATCGCCGCGTACGCCCGGCTGGGAGAGCGGCGGGGTCTCGGCCCCGAATTTATTGAAATCGCGCTGGGTTTGGCGGGAGACCTGACCGGAAGAAAAGTGCTCGACGTGGGGTGCGGCTACGGGGAATTGCTGGGAGCAGCGGCCAAGGTCTTCCCCGGAGCGGAGTTTTATGGCGTCGATTTCTCTCCTGACAGGGTTATAGCCGCCAGCCTGTCCAACGTTAAAACTTTGAAGGTAGATATAGAAGCGGAACGCCTGCCTTTCCCGGACAATTTTTTCGACGCGGTTTTCTGCACGGAAGTCCTGGAACACCTGCGGGCACCGGCCGGCTGCCTCGGGGAGATACGCCGGGTGGTGAAAAAAAGCGGTAAAGTCGTTTTTTCAGTGCCTAACGCGGGAGGATTTTTCCCCTTTAATAAATTTTCAAATTATATCCCTACCGCCTGGCTAAGGCGAAAGCTGCTCCCTTACGAGCATCCCGCCAATACAGATCAGCCCGTGGATACCTGTTATGAATACGGCGAGATCGTCGCGCTGGTAGCAGGGGCGGGGTTTTCGATAGAAAGGGGCTGGGGCTGGCGTTACTTCCGTTACCTGCAGATGCTGCCGGTCCTCAGGATCTTTTACGGGATCTTCGAAGCGCGCCTTGAACGCCTGATGAACGGGCTGGCTTTGGAAAAATATGCCTATAACCTTTTCCTGGTGTGTTCCGATGCCAAAACAGGCCATCCGGACGCCGGGCAGAAATAAACTATGTCAAAACCGGTTATCCCTGAAGTTTCAGTAATAATAGTCAGCTGGAACTCCAAAGAGGAGCTGAAGGCCTGTCTTTGCAGCCTTGCGCCGGGACTAGAAGGCGTCAGCCATGAAGTGATAGTGGTGGACAACGCGTCTTCCGACGGTACTCCGGGCATGGTCAAAGAACTGTTCCCGCAGTTCCGCCTCATCGCTAACGGCGATAACCGCGGCTTTGCCGCCGCTAATAACCAGGGTTTGGCTTTGGCCGGGGGCGAATATCTGCTGCTGCTGAATCCCGACACGGTCCTTCTTAAGGGAGCCGCGGGCGGCCTGCTGGATTTCATGCGGTCGGAACCTGAAGCCGGAGCGGTTGGGCCGGCTTTTTTAACCGGACCTGGCTGTCCGGCGTCCATAAGGACCGGGATCTTCCGGTTCCCCGGCATTAAAGACGAGCTTTTCCTGGACACCTTCCTCTCCGATCTCAGCGATCTGGTCCACAGGCTGTTCAGCATGCGTGGACGCGCCCCTGAAGCCGCGGGCGGCACCGGGCCCGTAGAGGCCGACTGGGTGTCCGGCGCCTGCATGCTGGTGCGGCGCCAGGCGTTGGAAGAGGCAGGCGGATTGGACCCTGGTTTTTTCCTTTACATGGAAGAACTTGAGTGGTGCTACCGGATAAAGCGCGTTTGCGGCTGGAAAATATTCATCTTGCCGTACCTGAGCATAATCCACACCTGCGGCGCGTCCACCGCTAAAAGGAACGCGGCCGAAATATTGGCGATTTACTATGACAGCAGGTATAAGTTCTTTAAGAAGCACTGGCCGCCCTGCCTGGTACTGCCTCTAAGGCTGGTAAAAGGGCTGCTTCTGTCGCTTTCCGTATTGAAGTGGATGTTTATAGCGGCGGCGGTTCCCGCCAGGCGGACCGCTGCCGCAGATAAAACAAAGGGGCTGTTCGCGGTTTTGCCCGTAGTGCTCGGGCTTACTTCCCCTCGGCCTTCGGGGCGGAAATAAGTTTCAGGCTGGCGGAAATATACTTTTGCAGGATGGCTTTTTTATCAAAGACCTTCACGGCCTTCTCCCGCGCTTTTTCACCGAGCCTGGCCCTTAGTTCCGGGTCTCCCGCCAGCAGCTCGAGTTTTTCAGCCAGTTCCTTTTCCTTGCCGGGCTTCACGTAATAACCGCTTACGCCTTCGTCGATGGTGGAGCCGGTGCCGCCTATCCTGGAAATTACGGAGGGGAGGCCGCAGGCCATGGCTTCGACTATCACCAGGGGCAGGCCTTCGTGCCGGAGGGTCGGGTTAAGATAAATATCGGCCGCGTTGTAATAGCGCGGCATGTCGCTGTTCGCGCGCATGCCGCAGAAAACGGTTTTATCGGAAACTCCCCACGCGGCGGCCGCCTCTTCCAGTTTCTTGCGCTCCGGCCCGTCTCCTGCGATGAGCAGGCGGACTTCGGGGCGCTTTTGCGCTATGTCCGCGAACGCCTTGAGACCTTCTATCACGCCCTTCTGCTTGTGCAGTACGCCTGCCATGAGCACTACGGGTTCCTTTTCTCCGAACCCGAATTCCTTCCTGGCGGCGGCACGCATGGCCGCGTCCGGGCGAAACAGCTGCGTATCGGCCTGGTTGAATAGAACGACGGTCTTGGAGCGGCTGGAGGGGAATTCGAAGGCCAAGGCCGCCGCAGTTTCGAGGCTGACTGCCGCCAGCAGGTCGGAGTTCCTCACCGTAGCCCTGAACCAGGGGATCCCGTAAAAGATCTGCTGGGCTGGATACCAGGTCAGGAAATAAAGCAGTTCGCTTAAGGTGGAGACGCGGTTGAAATTGCTCAGGATGCCGCCGATTATGCCGGGGCCGTTTATTATGGAGATAACGGGGGCCCTGCGCCGCCGCGGCAGAGTGGCGTAGGCCTTTGCCGCGTTGTTCTCCGCCCAGATCACGTCGAACTTCCAGCTTTTCCACAGGGCGTCCAGCGCGGAGGCGCTTTTTTCCCACCAGAGCCGGGCCGCCCGCCTCGACATGGAAAAATCCGTTCCCGGAAGGTAGCGCACCTCGTAGCCGTTCTTCTGCTCGCTTTCTATGCCGGCCGGGTGGGCCGAGGACACCATGAGTACCGTATGCCCCTGCCGCGCGGCTTCCGCGGCCAGGGCCTCGGCATGTACTTCTGTCCCGCCCATTTGATGGGCTGTGGTCGCTGTCGAGAGTACGCAGATACGCATGTTTTCTCAATTATATATATTTGCAGCTGGCCTTATATGGCCGCCATGGGAACTTAAAGCTTTTAATATATATAATTATCAAGTCGCCGGTGAAAATGCGGTAAGTATCGCCTCCCCGGGAGGCCGCCTTGCCGGATGCCTCACCATGGTCCCGGGGACGCGCGTTGAGCCGGCCCGCAGATGCAGAGGGGAAAGTTATGAATGTTTTGCTAGATCCGCAGACGCTGCATGACAAAGACTGGGCCGGGGTAAAATCCTCGGACAGTTTTTATGCCGGCTCGCTGCGCTATCCGGATATCGCCAGGGTGATAGCCGGGCTTGGGCCGAAGCGGCTGTTGGACGTCGGGTGCGGTTCAGGCTACCTGGCCTCGCTGGTGCGCTCCAGTCTGCCAGCCGTGCGCATGGACGGGGCGGACATCTCCGAAGTAGCCCTGCGCAGGGCCGCAAAACAATTTGAACATGTCTGGCAGGTAAACCTGGACGCCGACCCGCTGCCGGCCGAAACCGGGGCATATGACACCGCCGTCTGCGTCGAGGTGCTGGAGCACCTTTACGACCCGGCCCATACTCTGGAAGGCATACGCCGCTGCCTTTCAACGGGAGGGCGTATTGTGGCCACGGTACCCAACCTGGCCTTCTGGCGATACCGCGCAGCCCTGCTGCTGGGGCGTATCCCCCTCGCTGTCTCCGACCCGCGGCATTTACACGCCTTTAACCCAGGCGCCTTCAGCGAACTTCTTGAACGTTCCGGGTTTTCCGTGACCGGGATATACGGCCACGGGGAGAGATTCCGGTTCCTGGCCCGGTCCTGGCCTGGACTGTTCAGCGACATATTGATCGCGGTCGCGGAGAAGAAATGACCGCTATTTCATGATTTTTATAAAGCCGAGAACTCCGGGTCGAACCCGGCGCCGGGAGCGGATCTGAAAAAAGTTATTTATCTCACCGCCCTCGGACGGGCGTACGCGAACTCGGGGATGGAAGCCGGGGCGGATATCCTGCGCCTTGTCACCTCCGTGAATTCCTCAGTAGAAGACCTGGGCTGGAAGGCCTCGGCCGTGGCCCGCTACGAACGGCTGAGAATATTTACCCCCGACGCGGGCGTTATCCTGCGGCCGGAACTGGCCCCTACGGGGATTTTCGCGCGCGGCCTGAAAAATTTCAAAGAGCGGCTGGACTTCGCCGGTATCGTCCGCGACTACGCGTCGAAGCTGGGCGAGTACGGGCCTGAACTCGAAAAAGCGGACCTGTTCCACGCCTGGGACGCCGCGGCCGTCCTCGCCCTGGTGAAGATAAAAACCGCGGCATTGAAAAATAAACCGCTGCTTTTCACGCCCGAGGCGGCTTTCTGCGCCCCGAGACCGGCGTGGCTGGACGCGCAGCGGCGCGCCGCCCTGGCCGCGTCCGACGCGCTGGTGCTGCCGGGCGCGTGGGCCTGCGCCGCTATAGCGGACGAATACGGCTCAAACCGCAAATGCTTCATGCTGCCCAGGGGCGTCGAGGATTTTAAATACTTAAGAAGCGGCCGCGTCCGCGCGGAGCTGGGGCTTAAAGAGACCGATATCCTCGTCTGCTCCGTAGGCAGGCTGAGCCTTGAAAGCGGCCTTATGTTCCTGGTAGAGGCGATGGCCCGGGCGGTCAAAGAGCGCCCTGAAGGGCTGTACTGCGCCATTGCCGGAACAGGGCCTGAAGAGGGCGCGCTGCGTGCCCGCATAGAGGAACTGGGGCTGGCCGGCCGCGTTAAACTGCTGGGCTTCCGGGAGGACGCCGGCGAACTGCTGGCGGATTCGGAGATCTTCGCGGCGCCGGCCCTGAAAACGATGTCAGACCAGGGGGTTATAGAGGCGATGCGGGCCGGGCTGGCCATAGTTTCATCGGATGCCGGGGGCAACCCCGAGGCGCTGGGGTGGGGCCAGGCCGGGCTTACGGTGCGCGCCGGAGACCCGGCGGCTTTCGCTTCAGCGCTGCTGGCCGCCGCCAGCCCGAAGGAACTGGTGTATTTGTCGGACCGGGCCAGGACCTTCTACGTTAAAACACATTCTTTGCGGGCGCTGGCGTCCGGCGCGGCGCATGTTTACTGTAAAGCGCTTGAGGAATTTAAAGCATGAAGCGCAAAACCCGCCTGCTGTTCGTGATAGAGAACGCGGCCTACGGCGGCGGGGAAAAGGTTTTTTTTCAGCTGATACGGGGACTGCCGGCGGACAGGTTCGAGCTCTTCTGCGCCTCGCTGCCGCGCGGCAGGTTTTATGAAGAAGTCCGCGGGCGCTGCCGTTTCCTGCCGCTGGACCTGACTTGCCGGTTAGACTTGCGCAACATACGCAGGCTGAAGGACCTGATGCTCGAGCACGGCATAGACATCGCGCACAGCCAGGGCGCGCGGGCCGATTTCTACTGCGCGTTCGCCGCGGCCGCGGCCGGGGTGAAAGCCGTCTCAACGGTGGCCATGCCCGTAGAGGGGTTCGATGTCGGCTTCCTGAAGAAAAGAATTTACAAACTGCTGAACTCGCTGGCGGAGAAAAAGATCTCCCGCTTTATTACCGTTTCCAAAAGCCTGGCTGCGGCGCTGGTCGAAGGGCACAAGATCCCCGCCCCGAAAGTTGACCTGGTCCCCAACCCGGTGGACCTGGCCGAATTCGATCCCGGAAACTTTGACGCCGGGCCGGTGATAGAGAAGTTTTCCCTGCGCGGGCGGCTGGTGCTGGGCGCCCTGGGCAGACTGGAGTGGCAGAAAGGCTACCCGTGCCTTATCGAGGCTTTGCGCCTCATGCTGGAGACCGAGCCGGAACTGAGAAAAAAACTTGTATGCCTGGTGGCGGGCGCCGGGAGCCTGGGCGCGGCCCTCGGCAAACAGGCCGCGGCCGCCGGGCTTTCCGACAATATCGTTTTTTGCGGTGAGATCTCCTCGGGCAGGGATTTCCTCGGCGCCCTGGATATTTTCCTTATGCCGTCGCTGCTCGAGGGGCAGCCGCTGGCCCTGCTGGAGGCGATGGCCATGGGTAAGGCTATCGTATCCACCGATATCCCCGGAATAAGGGAAACCGCGGCGAACGGGGCGGAGGCGCTGCTGGTGCCGCCCGGCGACGCGCGGCGCCTGGCGGAGGCCGTGCTGGGGCTGCTGCACGACGCTCCCCGCGCCGCCAAACTGGGCCGCAACGCCAGGAAAAAAGCCGCGGGTTTCGGCCTTACGGAATATATCGAACGTCACGCGGCGCTCTATTCCACGCTGTTTGGGCAGGAGGGGCATGGATAGCTCTCCGCGCGTGAAATATTTCCTGCTCCTTCCGCTGGCCGTCTTCGCGGCCGCGGCGCTCGCGAAACTGGGAATGCCCCTGCTGGAGTGGGACAGCGTTTCGCTTGAAGCGGCTAAAGCCTGGGCGTCGGGCTCTTTGCACCCTTGGCTGTTCGACCACCCGCCGCTCTATCCTTTTTACCTGGTCCTGCCTTTCCGGTTTTTTGGAGCCTCGCCTGAAACGGCGAGGATCTTCAACATCTTCCCCGTGCTGGCCGCCGCCTGCCTGGTCTACCTGACGGCCCAGCGCCTTTCAGGCCGTTTGCCCGGAGTTATAGCGGCTTCGCTGTACCTGGTGAACCCGGTGACCATACAAGGGCTGCAATCGCTCGATTCTTCGGACACTACGCTGCTCCCGCTGTGCTTCGCGCTTATCGCGTATGTTCTGTCGCGCTCCGGGGATGAGCCGCGGCGAAGAGGGTTTGTCCTTTCCCTGCTTTTCGCCCTGGCCCTTTGGGCGAAAGTCACTTCTTCCCTGGCCCTGATCGCGGGAAGCGTACTTTACCTGCTGGCTTTCCGCGAGCGCGGGGACAAAGCTCTGCGTTCAGCGCTGTTCTACGGCGTCTTCGGCGGCCTTGCGCTTTTTATCGTCAGTTGGAGCGCGGTAAGCCTGCCTTTGTGGGGCTCGGAATCCTGGGCCGCCGTCCTTGTCACCCCGTTCAGGCACCTCCGCCCCGCCCTGCCGTCTTCAGGCGGCCTGGTTTTAAAATGGGGGCTGGACCTTGCCAGGATAGCGTTCTGGTTCTCGCCTTTCCTGCTTTATCTGTCCTTTGCAGGCATACGGAACGAGTTTAAGCTGAAAGCGCCTTCAGGGGCCGCCCGCTTACTGGCTTTTTTATGCTTTTTTTATTTCGCCGGGCATATCTTCATCGGCGGTTCCAATTACGGGTATCCCAGGTATCACGCCGCCATTTCCCCGCTGCTGCATGTCTTCGCCGGCCTGGCGGCGGCCGGGGCGGCCGGGTGGCTTACCGCCGCCCGGAGTTGGAAATTAATTGTCCCGGTCTGTCTTTTTTCGGTCCTGGCGGTAGTTTATGCGGACCCGGAACTGCTTATAAACCTGGAACTTAAACGATTGTTCTTTTTCAAGGATTATCCAGGGATAGTCACCCGGGTCCTGGCTCCCCTGCTCGCGCTGGCCGCGCTCCCGTTCGCGGCAGGCGCGGCTTACGGCAAACTGAGCGGCAACAAGGGCGCGCCCGCGGCGGCAGCCGCCGCGGCTTTGCTGGGGCTTTGCGCGGCTTTGGCCGTAAAGCAGGGCTTGGCCGGTTATTCGACCGCATACCAATACGGGGCCAGCGGGAAAGATTCCGTTCTGGAACTTGTTTCGGGAAAGCTTTCCGGGGGGGAAACTATCCTTGCCACCCCGGAATTTCTTTACGACCTGCGCTCCCAAAACGTGGCCGGCCCGCGGTGGAGCGCCTGGCGTTCCGAAAGCGATATTTACGGGGTTATCGACGCGCAGGAGCCCGCCTTCATTATAGCCGGGTGGACCACCCATACGCAGGCACAGTTGAACTATATGCTTGGAGAGGGAAAGATCCGGGACCTGCTGGAGAAAAAATACGCTCTGTTCAAGACCGGGACGTATTTCGTCTGGGAAAACAAAAAGGCGGTTTATTCCGGCAAAGGGGATAAAATTTAATATGTGCGGCATATGCGGATTTTCAGGCTTACGCAACGACGACCTGCTTAAGGGCATGGCCTCCAGGCTCGCCCACCGCGGCCCGGACGAGGACGGCTTTTTTACCGAGGGGGAAAAGGTTTCCCTTGGCATGCGCCGGCTGAAGATCATAGACCTGGCCACCGGGGGCCAGCCTATTTCCAGCGAAGACGGTACGGTCACCGTGGTCTTCAACGGGGAGATCTATAATTTCAAAGAACTGCGCGCGGGGCTTGAGGCGAAAGGCCACCGCTTCCGCACCAGGACCGATACCGAAGTGCTGGTGCACCTTTACGAAGAATACGGCGCGGACCTCGCGTCGCGGCTGCGCGGCATGTTCGCTTTCGCCCTTTGGGACTCCAAACGGGCCGCCCTGCTGCTGGCGCGGGACCAGTTCGGGATAAAACCTCTTTTTTATTCCCTCAAAGGGGATAAACTCTACTTCGCTTCGGAAATGAAAGCGCTGCTGCTGGCGGGCGAGATCGGCGCCGAACTGGACACCGAGGCCGTGGACGCCTACTTTACCAATCTTTACATTCCCGCGCCGCTCACGGCTTACAAAGCCATCCGCAAACTTGAGCCGGCGCAGACCCTTTTCTTCCGCGGCGGCAAGGCGGAGATAAATACCTACTGGCGGGTGCCGGAGTTCGGCGCGTCTCCCGCCAAAACCTGGGAGGAATACCTGGAGGTCGCCGACGGGCTGCTGGCCGCCAGCGTCAAGGAACAGCTTGTCGCCGACGTGCCGCTGGGGCTGCTGCTTTCGGGCGGGGTGGATTCCTCCTCGCTGCTGTATTACATGAACCGGGCCGGGGCCGCGCCGGTGAAAACTTTCAGCGTCGGCTACGGCAGGAAAGACGCCAGCTTCAATGAAACGGCCCAGTCGCGCGTCATTTCCGAATTTTTCCGCTCGGACCACGCGGAGAGCGTGATGGAGCCGGACCCGCGCATAGTGATGCAGAAACTGGCCGCCACCTTCGACGAGCCTTTCGCGGACGCGTCGGCCATCCCGACCTTCCTGGTGACGGGAGAAGCCCGCAAGAAAGTAACGGTGGCCCTGACCGGGGTGGGCGGCGACGAGTTCTTCGGCGGTTACCCCAGGCACCTGGGCGCCAGGCTGATGCCGGCGTACCTGAAGCTGCCGGCGCCGCTGCGCGAGGGTTTCTGGGCCGCGGCCCGGTTGTTCAATGAATCCTACTCGGCGCAAAACCTGCCGGGCCGGATGAAAAGATTCCTGAAAGGCGGCCGGGGGGATTTCCGCGGCGCTTACGACTCCTGGCTCTCCTACTTCACCCCCGAAGAACGGGCCGGCCTTTACGCCGCCCCGCACGCATCCGCCGCCGGGTCGGCGCCCAGGCTCCCGGGCCGGCTGAATTCTCCTGACGAGATCTTCGCCTATGAGCTGCGGAACTATCTTTCCGACGACCTGCTGTGCCTGTCCGACAGGGTTTCCATGGCTAACTCGCTGGAGCTGCGCGTGCCTTTCCTGGACGTAAGGCTGGCGGAACTGATGGCTTCCGCGCCGCTGGCGTTGAAAACCCGCGGTTTCTCGCTCAAGGCCATGCTCAAGACCATTATGGCCGACCGGCTCCCGGCCGCCACCTTGTCCGGCCCCAAGCGGGGGTTCCAGGTGCCGCTGGCGCGGTGGTACGCCGAGGAACTTAAAGACTTCACCCGCGAGGTGCTCTCCGGCAGTTCCGTGGAAAAGAACGGCTGGCTGGCGCCTGGTTATATAGCCGGGCTGCTGAAAGAGCATGAAAGCGGGCGCAGGAACCTCAACGACCAGATCCATGCAGTGGTCATGTTCGAGCTGTGGCTGGCCAGGAACAGGAAACTGTCCGAGGGGCGCGTAGATTCGGGCATCAGGCTTTCCTCGGGACCTTTGAACATCCTGGTCTGCACTGACATCATACCGGAGGACGACGCCGGCGGCTCCGGCCGCGTGGCCTGGGAGACGGCCAAGCGCCTGGCCGCCATGGGGCACAGGCCGGTAGTGCTGACCAAAGGCGCCCGGAATAAAAAGGATTTCGAGATCTTCGAGGATATAGAGGTTTACCGCTACCGCGGCAGCCCGTTCAAACTGCGCGCAAGGATCAAGGAAATCCTGGCCCGGCATGGCAGCATAGACGTTCTGGACCTGCACCATCCCTACACGGCCGTGCTGGCGCTCGGTGCTCTCAAAGGAGTGCCGGCTGTATATAATTTCCACTCGCCCTGGGCGGAGGAGTATTCGATCAGGGCCCGCGACCTGGGGATAAACCCGGTGCGCAGGCTGATCTGCGCCGGGTTGCGGAAATTCACGGAGCGCCGTGTGCTGAGGTCCTCGAGGGTCATACTGAACGCCAGCGGTTTCATGGCTGAAAGACTGAGAGCCGTGCACGGCCTGGATTCCCGGCTTATCCCGCTGGGCGTGGACCTGGATAAATTCCGACCTGCTCGCGACCCGGCGCCGCTGCGGGAAAGGCTGAGGATACCGCCAAAAGCTTTCATGGTCTTTACCGTCAGGAACCTGGCCAGCCGCATGGGCCTGGAAAACCTGGTGGAGGCGGCCGCGGCCGTGGTCAAGGAAAGGCCGGACGCGTTCTTCGTTATCGGCGGCAGCGGCTATTTGCGCGGCAAGCTGGAGGCCATGATCAAGTCGGCCGGGCTCGGCGGGCGCGTGCGCCTGGCCGGGTATATCCCGGAGGAAGACCTGGCCGCCTACTACCAGTGCGCGGACCTTTTTATCCTGCCGACCCGGCTGCTGGAAGGGTTCGGGCTTGTAACGCTGGAGGCCCTGGCCTGCGGCACGCCCGTGCTGGCCACGCCGGTAGGCGCCAACCCGGAAGTGCTTAAAAACCTTGACCCCAAGATGCTGCTGGAGGATATTTCTCCCGCGGGCATAGCGGCCGGGATACTCCGGTTTATCCCCGGCTACCTGGAAAACCGGGAAGCTATGCGCGGCGCGTGCCGGAAATTCACCGAAGAGAATTATTCCTGGGTTAAGTACGCCAAGGGCGTGGAAAGGGCGCTGTTCGACGCCGTTTCAGCGGAGCGGCGCTCATGAAAAAAGAAGTTTGCCCGGTTTGCGGCGGGGCGCCCGCGCCCGCGGCTCCGGGGCTGTCGGTATGCGGCGGGTGCGGCCTGGTGTCCAGGGTGGAAAGCTATTTCGGCGCGCCGGACTACGGGGCCGGCCTGGCCGAGGGGATCTATGGCGCGGCCAAGGCTGCGCTGTTCGGCGAGGCGCTCGATTTCCTGGCCGGCGCTTTGCCCGCCGGGGGACGGCTGCTCGACGTCGGCTGCGCGGGCGGGGAACTGCTGAAAGCGGCCGCCGCGCGCGGGTGGCGGGCGGAGGGGCTTGAAATCGTTCCGGCGCTGGCGGTTAAAGCTTCCGCGCTCGGTTTCGAGGTGCATTCCCGGCCGGTGGAGCAGGCGGCGCTGGAGAACGGCGCTTACGGCGCCGTCACGGTCTTCGAAGTGTTTTCCCAGATGGAGAAGCCGGCCGCGGCGGCGGCGGAAATTTCCAGGCTGCTCAAGCCCGGCGGCGCCGTCTACATAAGGGAGTTCAACGCCGCTTTCCACCTGTCGCTTTATAAACTGGAGCAGGCCGGGCTTTTCAGGCTCATCGGGGCCAGCCCTTCGGTGATCCATAATTTTAATTTCAGGGCCGAGACGCTGCGCCTGATGCTGGAGCGGGCCGGGTTCAAAGATATAAGGATACGCAACTCCAGGCCCACCTCCGGGGACCCTTACCGTACCGGCGGGCGCCTGGGGGGATTTCTTACCGGCGCGCTTAAAATTCTATACTATACGCTGGCGCAGGCGCTCTGGCTGATAACGGCCGGGCGCGTGTACGCCGGTTCCACACTGATAGTGACAGCGCGTAAATGAAAGCAGCCATACACCAACTCCAATACTGGCCGGGCCTCCGGTTCTTCGCCAAGATGCGGGCCTCGGATATTTTTATCTATCTCGACGACGTCCAGTTCGAGAAGCGGGAGTTTCAGAACCGCAACCGCATCCGCACCGCCCGCGGCTGGCAGTATCTGACGGCCCCCGTGGTTTCCAAGGGCCGCTTCTCGCAGAAGATCAATGAAGTGGAACTGGATAATTCCGCCGGCTGGCGGGAGGACCACTTGCGCGCCATAAAGCTGAACTACGCGCGCGCGCCGTTCTTCAAAGAGCACCTGCCGGCCCTCGAGGCGCTGTACGCCAGGGATTACCGGCTGCTGTCGGACCTGACCCTGTCCACCATGGATCTTCTGAAGGACGGGTTCGGCATAAAGACCCCGGTTAAATGTTCCTCCGAATTGAAAGTGGAAGAGGCTTCCAGCGCGCGGCTGGCCAGGCTTTGCGCGGCCGCCGGGGCCGACGAATACCTGTCCGGCGCCGGGGCCAAGGCTTACCTGGACCCCGGGGTTTTCAGCTTCGCGGGCATAAAACTTTCCTGGCAGGACTTCACGCCCCGCCAGTACCCCCAGGCCTTTCCCGGCTTCGAGCCGGATATGTCGGCCCTGGACCTCCTGCTTAATTGCGGCCCCGCCGCAGGTGAATATTTATGAACCCTTATATAGCCGCGGCCGTGGCCGAAATGGATAAAGTGGCGGTTTCAAGACTGGAGCACCCGGGCGACCTTGCGCTGGACCCGGCCTCGTGCCGGTTCGTGGCGGCTTTCGCCCGCGCCCTGGGCGCGCGGCGGGCCCTGGAGTTCGGTTCCGGCTTCTCCACGCTGATGCTGGCGAGGGAACTGGCCGCGCAGGAGGACAATTACCTGCTTTCCATAGACGACTCGGCCCGGCATTCAAGAACGGCCAGGGAAGCCGTGGAAAATTCCGGCTGCCAGGCCAAGGTCGAATTCCGGGTAGCCCCGCTGAAGCCTGAATTCTACGGCCTGCGCCTGCTGCTTTCCTACAGCCTGGCCCCGGGGCTGCTGGACGCCATGGGCCCTTTCGACCTGGTGCTGATAGACACGCCGCACCATAAGTTCGGCCGGGAAGCCGTTTTTTACGACGCCTTCCGCGCCGTGCGCCCCGGCGGCTACGTCGTCATGGCCGGCGCCAACCGCGAGGCCGAGGAAAACCTTTACGTGCGCAACTGGATGTCCGCCTTCGGGGAAGCCATCGACCCGGTGCTGCTGGAAGGCATAGGCAGCGGCATCAGCGTGATAGAGAAAATTTCGGAAGCGGAACCGCATTACCCCGTCAGAGGGGCGCTGTGGACCTCGTTCAAAACGCTTTATGGTTACGGCCGCCTGCTGTCGGGCGGCGAACAATAGCCCCGCCTTGTCTCCCCAGCCGGCCTGCAACTGCCGCCGCGCGTAGGTCCTTTGTCCTTCCGTCTAGGTCTTTTTAGCTAATTTAAGGGTACCAACGGCCCTTATTAGTTTTTCCTTTGGAGGCTACACTATAGTAGCGCAGACTAAAAGGAAAAAACATGGTACAGAAAACCTACACGTACGAACTCAGGATCCTCAAGACCGTTTTCCTCTTCTGTTTCGCCCTTTTCCTCGCCTGCATAACCGACCTGACTTACGGGCAGCGATTTAACCAGGATTCGCTTTTAGACCAGCTCCGGGACTCCGGGGCTTTTGACGCTTCCCTGGCTCCCGCTAAAGCCGCCGCCGTCCCCGAGCCGGCCCGGCCCGCCGCGGATACCGCCGCCAAAGAAGCGCAGGCCAAAATGGTGACCGATTTTAAAGAAAGGCTGGTGCGCCAGATAACAGGCAACTGGAACCATCCTTCCAGGGTGGACGACGCCATAGTTAAGGAATTGGGCCAGGCCTACAAACAGGGCGTGCTGGAGCCCACTATCATAGCGGTCTTAAGCGATCCGCGCCTGGAGCGGTTCTTCCCCGCCGGCGCCAAGATGAAACCGGAAGAAGCTGCCCGGGTATTTTCAATGTACGTAGGCGCCGAACTGGAATCCAGCGGCAACGTGGAGGGCGTCGCGCCCGTAGAGCAGTGGGACGAAATGACCGCCCGGCACCTGGCGCTGGTCAAGGCCGGCGCTTACGCGCCCCGGCCCCGCGGCGCGGCTTCCCTTTTAGACGACTCCGGCTTCCTGGCCGAGCTGGCCGGCCTGCAGCAGGCGCCCTTCTCTTACGGCAACCGCGTGGAGCCGCTTATCAACGGCCCCGCCTCTTTCGCCAAGCGCGCCGAGCTGATCAGCGGCGCGAAGAAAAGCGTTTTCCTTACCACCTGGGCTTTTTATGACGACGAGACCGGGCACCAGACCGCCGACCTGCTGATAGGCAGGAAGAAGGCCGGCCTGGACGTGCGCCTGATGATAGACAAGGACACCGCCGGCCTCTACGACAAGGGCGTGCTGGCGAAGATGGAGCGGGCGGGCATCCCCGTGCTGCGCTACCAGCCCGGCGCCAAGAATTATTACGAGTTCCATTCCAAGATCCTTATAGTGGACGGGAAGTACGCGGTGCTGGGCGGCATGAATATAGGCAACGAGTACTCGCACCTGGCCGGCGACCAGAAATGGCGCGATACGGACGTCTTCGTGCAGGGGCCGGTGCTGAAAGACGCTATGAAGTTCTTCGCCTCGGCGTGGAACGCCCAGGCCGCCGAGGACGGCCTGGCCGTCAGGGCTTCCGCTTCCGCCTTCGACGGCACGCCCGCCGGCCCCGCCAGGGCCTCGATAATCTGGAACAACCCCGGCCAGGAACCCTATATCCTGCTCTCCATGCTGAAGGCCGTTTACGGCGCCACCACGCGCATTAATATAGAGAACGCCATAATAGTGATGCTGCCTTCCATGGAGCAGGCCCTGCTGGACGCCAGGGCCCGCGGGGTGGAGGTCAATATTCTTTCCAATTCCCTTGAAACCATAGGCGACAAAATAATGGGCAGCATGATCCTGGGCAGCTTCCCGGAACTGGTCAAGGCCGGCGCCAATATTTACCTGAAAGAGGGCGGGCTGCCCAACCGCCTGCATTCCAAGTTCATGACCGTGGACGGCTCTTACGGCACTATAGGGTCGTTCAACCTGCAGCCGCGCTCCACCCGCTACGTCATGGAAATTACCGTGAATTTCAGCGACAGGCAGGCCGTATCCGTCCTGGACGCGGCCTTTAAAAATGATATCTCCGCGGCTAAAAAAGCCAATAAAGTTAAGGACCTGGGCATCCCGGTAATGCCTATAAAGGGCCTGATACGCGGCCTTATGTTCAACCAGTTATAAAGTCAGGCGGCATAAAGCAAAGAGAGGGCCTACGCGGACGTAGGCCCTTTTTGCCGTCCCCCTTGGGCACTTGGCCCCTGCCGCGCGGCATGGAATGCATTAAACTATATATACAAATGCGAGACCTCAAACCCATTATCCTTAGCGCGGCGTTCGCCCTGGCGGCGGCGTCCGTTTCTTTTGCGGGTCCCGTAGCTTATCAGGAGGCCGCGGCGCCTTGGTCCGCCGCGCAGGCCGTCAGGCTGGCGCCGGCGCTTACGCCTGAGGTCCTGAAAGCTTTTGAGGCGGAAGCCGGCCAGGCTGCCGCCGCCGGGCTCCAGGTCAAGAAAGAAAAGGTTTCCGGGCTGCTCAAGCGGTTCAGCGCCTGCGCCCTGAACGCGCAGGACGTCAAAACGGCCGATAAATATTTAGACAAGAAATTCCGCGCCGAAGTGCGCTATTTCGCGGGGCAGGGCTGCGCGGACTTCAAAGAAGCCGCGGCCGGCCTGGCCGCGGGGCCGCAGGCGGCCTCCCTTGACGCTCTTGAAGGTTTCTCGGCTTCCGGCGCCCTGTCCAGCGCCGCCGGCTCGGCCAGGTTCTTCGACGGTTCGGCCGCTCAGGGCCGGCCAGCCGTAACGCCGGGGGCCCCCGGTTCAGGCGCGCGGACTTCCGTGCCGGCGCTTTCAGCGCCCGCCGCGCTCAAGCCCCTTTCTTCTAATGTGCCCGCCCTGCGCTCCGCGGCCGTCCCCGCACCCGCGCAGGCCGTGCGGCCCCCGGAGATAGGCAAAGACGGCCGGGTTAACCAGGCCCTGGTTTATTGGAACGCCATGCGTAAAGAAAGCTGGAACGCCCTTAAAAAAGACGATCTGACCCCTGCCCAAAAAGCCAAGCTTTTAGGCAAGCTGACGGCCGGGGCCGGACTGGGCGGCCTGCTCTATATCAGCAATCTGTCCAATGTGGAGATAGCCGGCGCCAGGCTGCGCTGGGACGTTAAGAACGGCTCAGGCGCCGGCGTTATAACCGCGGACGCCGCCAAACTGGCTTTCCATTCACTTGTTTTCGCCCTTGTGCTGCTGCCTGTCCCGCTGACCAAAGTATACACCGCCTTAAAGGCCGGCCAGCCCTGGGCTATAGCCCTGGTGGGCGCCATGGCCGCGGGCCCCGTAGACCGCTACATCCTTCATTTAGCCGATTGACCGCAACGCCGGTCAAAAAGCAGGGCTCCTTTTTGGAGCCCTTTTTGATTTGTTATACTTCAGGAATGAGGAAAAAAACGGGCGGGATGACCACTAAACAATTCTTCGGGCTGGTACGCGGCAGGAACGCGCGCAACGCGGCGGCGGTGGACGCCAGGATCAACAAGGCCTGCGGCGCCGAGCTGACCGTGGTGTCCTGCGACTCCTCCGGCTTCTCTAGAAAGACCCACGAGCACGGCATTATAGAGTTCATGGACAACATGGTGAAATGCCATGACGCCCTTGAAAAAATAGTGGCCCGGCACGACGGGATCACCCTTTCGGACAAGGCCGACAACCTGATGCTGACCTTCGCCGAACCGCTTAAGGCCGCGGCCTGCTGCATAGAGATGCACCGCTGGCTGAAGCGGCGCAACAGGAGCGTGCCCGAGCGCAAGAAATACAATATATGCGTGGGCATCCACCACGGGCCCCTGCTGCGCTTCGCGGACGACGCCTACGGCCCCGCGGTCAACGTGGCGTTCAAACTGGGCGAGGACGTGGCGGGCAAGGACGACCTGATGATCACCGGGCAGGTGAACGAAATAATAAAGAAAAAATTCCGCACCGACTATTCCAGACACGTCACTATCGGCGGCGTTACCTTCGACGTTTACAAGGTTAAATACCGCTGACGCCGGGGCTTCCGCCCCGCGGCGCTGTCCGGCCGGACAAAAGAAAACGCCCCGCTTCGAGCGGGGCGCTTCTTTTTAACGCAAGCTGATCTTAATTCGCGGCTTCGGGCTGTATGTCGGCGGAGACTTCGGGGAGCTGCACCCCTTTCATCCCGAAAACGCTGGTGAGGGAGCCGAAGCCGCCGGTTATTATGGCCTGGCTGGGCACTATGATATTGCCGTTGTTGGGCAGTATGATCGCGCTCTGGGCCGGGACATTGGGCTTGGTGGCGATGAACTGTTCCCAGGGGGTAAGCGGCCAGCCCCAGCCGGTCTCATAGCTATTTTCCGTGGGGTTAAGGCCGATAGCCTCGTAGAGATATTCGGTATAGCCTACGCAGTCGAATTTTACGGGGCCTTTCTGCGACCCGTGCGTGTCGCTGTAAGTGAGGCCTTTCCTGCCCATTTCCAGGGCCAGTTTTACCACGCGCTCGCGCTGGGCCGCGGTGGGCTTCACCGGGGTGGTGCGGTTGCCGTAGTAGGGGTACATGAAGTGATGGGTGAAGTTATTCCAGGAATCTATATTGCGCACGCCGCCCGGCTTGAAATTATCGGGCACGCAGTCGGCTATCACCACGGAGATCTTGCCGTTCTTTATCTCGGTGCCGGCGAACAGGCCCGCGTGGCCGATGGGCAGGTCGGGGCTCACCCAGCCGCTGATGGTGCCGGTTACGCCGCCGGTGAAGATCAGGTCGCCTTTCTCTATGCCGGCGTGTTTGGAGGGGAGCACGTTGACTACCGTGGCGGCATAGCCGATATGCTCCAGCATCTCGAACGCCACCGAACGCACCACTTCGGTTTCGTTCGGGTCGGAGGCTACGGTGAAGAGATAGGGGCCCGCCTTGGAGTTCTTCTTCAGCTTGCCCATGCTGATCATCAGGTTCATCTTTATGACGTCGTCGGCTTCGGTATAGAACTTGGAAAGCTTGGACATCAGCCTGGGGTCGCCTATTTCGCCCAGGGACCAGATGGAGTCTATGGCTTTAAGCCTGGCCTTCAGGTTGTTTTCATACGGGCCTTTGTTGGCGGTCCTGCCGGCGGTCTGGTAGGCCTCGATATTGGAGAGGAGTTCGTCTACCGCGGCCTCGCGGGTCGCGGCGTTATTGGCCTGGTCCAGGGCCCGCTGCAGGATAACGGTGGTTTCGGACCTATGGCGCGAAGCATCCGCGGGGAGGCTCCCCGTGGCGTAAGCTGAAACTGAAAAGGACAAGAGGACCGCCGTAAGAGTAAGGTTCTTGAAAGTGCCGTTCATTAACTCCCTCCTTGGTCTGCGCTACATCAATAGTTTATCACAGGGGGGGAAAACGGCAAGGTTCCAAGGGACTAGGCCCGGGTCGTTAAATAGACCAGGCCCGCGTAGGCCCTTTGGTCCGGGCCGCCGCTTACTTGGCGGCCCTTAAGGTGAGCACGGGGATCTCCGAGGAAGACAACCAGCGCAGCGGCGGGCCCCAGGTGCCCGCGCCCGAGGTTACATAAAACGCGCTGTCTTTTATACGGTATAAACCGTAAAAATATTTATAAGCGAGCCTCGTGAAGAGATGGAAAGGGAAGAGCTGCCCCCGGTGGGTGTGCCCGGAGAGCACCAGGTAATCGCCGGTTTCGGCTATCTCTTTGTAATAAACCGGCTGGTGGTTCATGAGCACGGTGAATTTTCCGTCCCGGTGCTTCTCCAGCAGGGCCGTGACGTCTTGCGGCTGCAGGTTTTCCGTATGGATGTCGCCCAGGCCGATAAGCTTCAGCCCTTCCAGGTCCAGGGCCTCGTTCTTCAGCAGTTTTATGCCGAAACCCTGGTAGCAGCCCATGGCTTTATCCAGGCCGTAATAATATTCATGGTTGCCCAGCGACCCGTAGGTCCCCAGGCGGCTTTTCAATCTGTGCGCGGCTTCGCCTAGCCCTTCCCGGCAGGTAAGGCCCGGGTCTATCAGGTCCCCGGTTATCAGCACCAGGTCCGGCTTGGCGGCGTTGATGCGCGCCACTATGCCGTTGAACTGGCGCAGCTTCCAGCCGGAGTCCACGTGCATGTCGGAGATCTGGGCGATCCTGAAGCCGTCCAGGGCGGCCGGCAGGTTCTTGAGCGGGACGGCGATTTCTTTTAAGTCCGGGGTCCTGAGGCCGCCGTAAAGCGCCCAGGCCAGTATGGCCGCCAGCGCGGCCAGCGTGAGCCGCGGCAGATGCGGGGCGGCCGCGGGCAGCTCAAGGCGGCGCAGGACGAAGGCCGCCAGGTCGGAGACCAGGAAGACGAAGGCGGCTATAAGTATGACGCCCATCCAGGCGTAGCCGGCGGCATAGAAGGCTTCCAGCAGCGGGGTATGGTACTGCCGCTTGAGGAACATGGTAAAGGGGGAGAGGAAAGCGGCGGCCAGCAGCGCCACGCGCAGCCAGGAGGCGGCCTGCGGGCCGAAGCCGAAGCTTCTTGAAAGCCAGCGGGCGGCGTAGAAGTGCAGGCCGATGTAAAAGGCTATCAGGGCCAGGAAAACCGGTAAAAAATGGTGTTGTTTCATGATGGTCGGTGCTTAATTATATAATTTAGCGGATGACCATTACTCCTTTGCGCGCCATCTGGCTGACCGTCTGCATAAATTCTTTCATTCCCATACTCGGTTTTTTCGCCGCCGGCAGGATCTCCCCGCCGCTTTTCGCGCTGGCCGGGTCGGCGGTGGGCTTCGCCTGTTTCCTGCCGTGGGCCGTTAAGAACGATATTTTTCCCGTTTATTTCCGGCGGGACCTGTGGCCGCGGCTTTTCGCGATAGGCCTGTTCGGCAGCGCGCTGCCCATCGCGGCGCTGGTGCTGGCGCTGCAATATACCACGCCGGCCAACGCCGCCATCCTGGGCCAGGTGGAGGCGGTCTACACCATAATACTTTCGCGGCTTTTCCTGAAAGAAAAGATCTCGGCCAGCCAGCTTTTCGGCACGGCGCTGGTGCTGGCCGGCACCATGCTGATCGCTTTTAAAGAGCGGTTCACCATGCGCTGGACCGGGGACCTGATAGTGCTGGCCGTGCCGCTGATGTACCAGATCTCGCACATGTTCAGCAAAAAACTGCCTAAAGACCTGTCGCACGTTTTTGTGGCTTCGGCGCGCACCCTGTTCGCCACGCTGGGCATACTGCCGGTTTTCCTGCTGGGCTTCGTCATGCCGGTGGCCGCTTTCGAGCCCAGCCTTAAACTGCTGGGGATAGTGCTGGCCTGGGGCGTGGTGCTGACGGCGCTCAACAACATCCTCTGGTATAAGGCCATCCTGAATATGGACCTTTCCAAGGCGACCGCCATCGTGCTTTGTTACCCCGTGCTGACGGCTATTTTTTCGCACGCCTTCGGTATAGAAAAAATACAGGCCTATCAGATGACAGGCCTGGGGCTGGCGCTGGCCGGCGCCTACTGGGTAACGCTGCTGGTAAAAAAACAGGGGAAAGAAGCCCGCGCCTGAGCGCTAGCCTTTTATCACTATCAGCGGCCTGAACCTGGCCACGCGGCGGGCTATGCCGGCCTCCGCTATCACCCGCACCACGGCGTTCACGTCCTTGTACGCTTCGGGCATTTCTTCCGCTAAAGTTTCCCGGCCCGATGACGCCACCCACACGCCGGCCGCGCGCAGTTCGTCCGCTATGTTGCGGCCGCGGGCGCGCCTGACGGCCTCGTGGCGGGACATCAGGCGCCCGGCGCCGTGGCAGGCCGAGCCGAAAGTTTCCCGCATGGCCCTGGCTGTTCCCGCCAGCAGGTAGGAACACCGGCCCATGTCGCCCGGGATGATGACGGGCTGGCCGGTGGCGGCGTAGGCGCGCGGCAATTCGGGGTGGCCCGGGCCGAAAGCGCGCGTGGCTCCCTTGCGGTGCACCACCACCGTCATTTTCCTGCCGCCTATCTCGTGCTCTTCCAGCTTGGCGATATTATGCGCCACGTCGTAAACCAGGTCCATGGCCAGGGCCCGCTCGCCCATCCCCAGCACTTTTTCGAAGGTATTTCTAACCAGCCCGGTAAGCGCCTGCCGGTTGGCCCAGGCGTAGTTGGCGGCCGCCTGCATGGCGCCGAAATAGTCCTGCCCCTCCGTGCTGCGGAACGGCGCCGCGGCCAGCTGCGGATCGGCGAGCGGGATATTGTAGCGGCGGGCCGCGCTCCGCATGACTTCTATGAAATCAGTGCAGACCTGGTGGCCGAACCCGCGCGAGCCCGTATGCAGCATGACGGCCACCTGGCCTTTGAACAGCCCGAAAGCCCGCGCGGCCGCCTCGTCGTAAATGTCGGTCACTTCCTGCACTTCCAGAAAATGGTTGCCGCTGCCCAGCGTGCCCAGCTGGCCGCGCCCGCGCTCCAGCGCCCGGGCACTTACCGCGTGGGGGTTGGCGCCGCTCATGGCGCCGCTGGATTCGGCGTGCTCGAGATCCTCGGGCCGCCCCAGGCCGTTCTCCACGGCCCAGGCCGCGCCCTTTACCAGGGGCGATTCCTGCGCCCGCTTGTCCAGCCTTATCCCGCCGCCGGCGCCCACGCCCGCCGGGATATCGGCGTGCAGCGCGGCGGCCAGCTGCTCCAGTTTCCCCGCCAGGCCCGAGAGCTCAAGCCCCGTGGCCAGCAGGCGCACGCCGCAGTTGATATCGTAGCCCACGCCGCCGGGGGAGATCACGCCCCGTTCGGCATCGAAGGCCGCCACGCCGCCGATGGGGAAGCCGTAGCCTGTGTGGATGTCCGGCATGGCCAGGACGCTGCCGGCCAGGCCCGGCAGGGTGGCGGCGTTGGCGGCCTGGTCGACCGCGGCCGCTTCCAGGAACTGTTCCAGGACGGCGTCGGCATAAATTATGGCGGAGGCGTTCATCCCCTGCTTGTAGGAGGGGAGGATCTCGAGCCGGTTAAGGTCCAGGCGCAGGATATCGGGGTTTGTCATGCGTTCAGCCTCGCGCGTACAGGGCCGCGATGCGGTCTGCGCCGCTGCGCTGCAGGAAAAGAAGAGAGTGTGCCGGCTATCGCGGCGCCGCTCTAGCGCCTGGTTTTGCGGGCGGCCGGCTTCACGGGCTGCTCGCCGCGTATCAGGGCCGCCAGGTCGGTGTAGCCGCTGAAGCCGGCTATCTCCGCGGCCGTTTGGCTGTCGGCGTTTATTTTGAAAGGGTTCGCGCCCAGCTCCAGCAGGGCTTTCACGGTTTCCTCGCGGCCGCGGTTGGCCGCCATCATCAGCGCCGTGTTCCTGTTGCTGTCCCGGAATTCTATGTTGGCGCCGCCCGCTACGAGCTCCCGCACTACTTCGGTCCTGCCCTGCATGGAAGCCCACATCAGCGGGGGCCAGCCGAGGCGGTCCAGCGCTTCCGTACTGGCCCCGGAGTTGATGAGGAAGCGCACGGTTTCCAGGCGGCTCCAGCGGGAGGCTATGTGCAAAGCGGTTTCCCCTTTCTTGTTGCGCACGCCGGTATCGCCGCCGCGGGAAACCAGCAGGCGTATGATCTCGACGTTGTCTTTGGCCGCGGCCCACATCAGGGGGGTCCAGCCGGCGGAGTCGGTTATATTGGGATTTATGCCGGAATCCAGCAGCTTGCGCATGGTCTTCACGTAGCCGTTCTTGGCCGATTTGAAGATGCGCTCCTGCGGCGTACCTAAGGGGATCTCACAGCCGGCCGTCAGGAACGAGGCGGCGAAAAGCGCTGCCAGGAATAGATATTTTCCTCTTAACATCGTTTTCACTATATAAAGATTGAGCCGTTCAAACAATAGGCCGGCCCCCGCCCGCCCCTACTTGAGGTTCTTGAAAAAGTCTCCGCCCTTGTCGTCCACCAGGATAAAGGCCGGAAAATCCTGCACGTCTATGGCCCATACGGCCTCCATGCCCAGCTCCGGATAATCCAGCGTCTCAACTTTTTTTATATTCCGCTCCGCCAGCAGGGCGGCCGGGCCCCCGGGGGAACCGAGGTAGAAGCCGCCGTATTTCTTGCAGGCGTCGGTTACAGCCTGCGACCGGTTGCCTTTGGCTATCATCACCAGGGAGGCGCCCTGCGCCTGCAGCAGGTCCACGTAGGAATCCATGCGGCCCGCGGTGGTGGGCCCGAACGAGCCCGAGGGTTTTCCCTTCGGCTGCTTGGCGGGCCCCGCGTAATAGACCGGGTGTTTTTTGAGATAGGCCGGGAGTTCTGCGCCCGAGTCCAGGAGCTCCTTGAATTTAGCGTGGGCCAGGTCGCGCGCCACCACTATGCGGCCGCTCAGGGAAAGGCGCGTGCCTATCGGGTGCCGGGAGAGCTGCGCCAGTATTTCCGGCATGGGTTTGTTCAGGTCCACCGCGACGCAGCTTGAGCACGAGGAAAACTTAGCGCGGACCTCTTTGGGCACCAGGCGGCCCGGATCGCGGTCCAGGTCTTCCAGCCAGAGGCCGTCCTTGTCGATGCGGGCGAGGATATTGCGGTCCGCCGAGCAGGAGACGCCCATCCCTATCGGGGCGGAGGCCCCGTGGCGGGGGAGGCGCACCACGCGCACGTCGTGGGCGAAATACTTGCCGCCGAACTGCGCGCCGTAGCCCAGCTTGCGGGCGGCGTCCAGCAGTTCCGCTTCCAGCCCCCTGTCCCTGAAAGCCCGGCCGCTGCCGCCGGCGTCGCCCGGCAGGCCGTCTAGATAGCCCGCGGAGGCCAGCTTTACCGTCTTCAGGCACATCTCCGCCGAAGTCCCGCCTATCACGAAAGCTATATGGTAAGGCGGGCAGGCCGCCGTGCCCAGCGACCGCATTTTCTCCACCAGGAACGGCTTGAGCTTTTCCGGCGTGAGGGTGGCCTTGGTCTCCTGGTAGAGCATGGTCTTGTTGGCCGAGCCGCCGCCCTTGGTGACGAACAGGAAATCGTAGGTGCTGCCTGGCTTGGCGTAAATGTCTATCTGCGCCGGCAGATTGTCGCCGGAATTCTTTTCCCGGTACATGTCCACGGCCAGCGTCTGCGAATAGCGCAGGTTCTCGCCCGTGTAGGTCTCCCAGATCCCTTTCGAAAGAAATTCTTCGTCGTTGCAGCGCGTCCACACCTGCTCGCCTTTTTTCGCCACCACGGTGGCCGTGCCCGTGTCCTGGCAGAAAGGCAGTTCGAAATTAGCGGAGATGGCGGCATTGTCGAGCAGGCAGAAAGCCACGAACTTGTCGTTCTCCGAAGCCTCCGGGTCCGCGAAGATCGCGCTTACCTGCTCGTTGTGCGCCGCGCGCAGCAGGAAAGAAACGTCCTTCACCGCTTCGCGCGCCAGCCTGGCCAGCGCCTCCGGCGCCACCTCCAGTATCTCCCTGTCTCCCGCCTTCACAACCTTCACGCCCTCTTTCGAGAGCAGCCGAAACTTCGCTGTCGATTTAGACAACTGGAATAATTCGTTATATTTGAATTCAGCCATATAGTCCTTGATCATGGGGCGGGGTGCCATCGGGGGGAGGTTGTAAAAAACAGCGTCTCGCACACCGTGCTCGCGCCTCCCCGCCTCGCCCTCCGCGCTTACGCAAGCGTCGGGCTCCGGCAGGGTTTTTACAACCTCCCCCCGACGTCACCCCTTAAGACGGCGTGGGCGGGTACGACGCAGGGGGCGGGTTAGCAAAACCGTCGTTGAGCCTGCCGGTTGCATAAGCCCGGCAGGCGAATACCGAGTGAGGCCACGGTGTGGCCGAACGCGTTTTGCGTTCCGCCCCCTGTGGCGTACCCCTTAACGCTTAGAGAACAGGTTGGCCAGCAGGAACTCGCGGTTCATGCGGGCGATGTTGGCCACCTTGACCTGCTTCGGGCAGACGGCTTCGCACTCGTACTCGTTGGTGCAGTTGCCGAACCCTTCCTTGTCCATGGCCGCCACCATGCTAAGCGCCCTGGCCGCCCGCTCCGGGCCCCCCTGCGGCAGCAGGGCCAGCTGCGAGATCTTGGCGCCCGTAAAAAGCATCGCCGCGCCGTTAGGACAGGAGGCCACGCAGGCCCCGCAGCCGATGCAGGCCGCCGCGTCCATAGCTTCCTCCGCCTTGTCCTTTTCCACCGGGATGGAGTTAGCTTCCGGGGCCGCCCCCGTATTCACGGAAATAAAGCCGCCGGCCGCCATCATGCGGTCCAGCGCCGAGCGGTCCACCACCAGGTCTTTCAGCACCGGGAAAGCTTTTACGCGCCACGGCTCCACCGTTATCACGTCGCCGTCCCTGAAGCGCCTCATGTGCAGCTGGCACACGGTGGAGTGCTCGTCCGGCCCGTGCACGTCGCCGTTGACCACCAGGCCGCAGGTGCCGCAAATGCCCTCGCGGCAGTCGCTTTCGAACGCGACAGGGGCCTCGTTCTTCTTCAGCAGACTGTCGTTGAGAATGTCCAGCATCTCCAGGAAAGACATGTCGGGGGAAACGTTCGCGACCTTGTAGGAAACCATCTTGCCCGGCTCGACCGGCCCGGCCTGGCGCCACACGCGCACGATAACGGAGAAATGCTTTGAGCTGTTCATGTTATTTATAGCTCCTTTCGGCCATCTTGATGTTCTCGAACTCGAGAGGTTCCTTGTTCAGGACGGCTTCCTTGCCTTCGCCCTGGTAGCCCCAGACCGCGGCGTGGGAGAAATTGGCGTCGTCGCGCCTGGCCTCGCCCTCCGCGGTGCAGGACTCCTCGCGGAAGTGCCCGCCGCAGGATTCCTTCCGCTCCAGGGCGTCCCGCACGAAGAGCTCCGCGAACTCCAGGAAATCGGCCACTTTCATGGCCTTCTCCAGCGTCTGGTTGAAGTCCTTGTCGGCGCCCGCGATGGTCACGTTCTTCCAGAATTCCTCGCGGATCTCGGGGATCTTCTTCAGGGCTTTCTTAAGGGAGGCCTCGGTGCGGCCCATGCCTGCGTCGTTCCACATCACGTTGCCCAGCTGCCGGTGCAGCTCGGAGGGGGTTTTATCCCCTTTTATCGAGATCAGGCGGTTGATCTTGGCCTGCACCTGCTTGGCCGACTCCGAGAACTCGGGGTCCAGCGCGGAGGCGGCCTCGAACTTGTTGGCGGCCAGGTAGCCGCCCACGGTGGACGGCGCGATGAAGAACCCGTCGGCCAGTCCCTGCATCAGCGCCGAGGCGCCCAGGCGGTTGGCGCCGTGGTCCGAGAAGTTGGCCTCGCCCAGCGCGAACAGGCCTGGAATGGTGGTCATCAGGTTATAGTCCACCCAGAGCCCGCCCATCGTGTAATGCGGGGCCGGGTAGATGCGCATCGGGGTCTTGTAGCCGTTCTCGTCGGTGATCTGGTAGTACATGTCGAACAGGTTGCCGTACTCGTCCTTGATCTTGGCCTCGCCCTTGCGTTTTATGGCGTCCCTGAAATCCAGGTAGACGGACTGGCCCGTGGGGCCTACGCCGAAGCCCGCGTCCACCACGGTCTTGGCGGCGCGCGAAGCTATGTCGCGCGGCACCAGGTTGCCGAAGGCGGGATAGCGGCGCTCCAGGAAATAATCGCGTTCTTCCTCGGGGATCTGGTGCGGGGTGCGCTTGTCCGCCCTGGTCTTGGGCACCCAGACCCTGGCGTCGTTGCGCAGGCTCTCGCTCATCAGCGTCAGCTTGCTCTGGTGCTCTCCGGAGCGCGGGATGCAGGTGGGGTGGATCTGCGTGAAGCAGGGGTTGGCGAAACCCGCGCCCTTCTTGTAGGCGGTCCAGGCGGCCGACACGTTGCAGCTGGCGGCGTTGGTCGAGAGGTAGAAGACGTTGGCGTAGCCGCCGGTGCACAGCAGCACCGCGTGCCCGGAATGGGCCTCGAGGTCGCCGGTCACCAGGTTGCGGGTGGTTATGCCGCGGGCGCGGCCGTTCTTTATCACCAGGTCGACCATCTCGCGGCGCGGGAAGACGGTAACGGTGCCGGCCGCCACCTGGCGCATCATGGCCGAGTACGCGCCCAGCAGCAGCTGCTGGCCGGTCTGGCCCCTGGCGTAGAAAGTGCGGGACAGCTGCGCCCCGCCGAAGGAGCGGTTGGAGAGCAGGCCGCCGTACTCGCGCGCGAAAGGCACGCCGATGGCCGCGCAGTGGTCTATGATCTGGTTGGAGAGCTGGGCCAGGCGGTAGACGTTGGCTTCGCGGGCGCGGTAATCGCCGCCCTTCACCGTGTCGTGGAAGAGGCGCCAGACAGAGTCCCCGTCGTTGGGATAGTTCTTGGCGGCGTTGATGCCGCCCTGGGCCGCTATGGAATGGGCGCGGCGGGGGGAGTCGTGCAGCGTGAAGACCTTTACGTTATAGCCGAGCTCGCCCAGCGAGGCGGCGGCCGAGGCGCCGGCCAGACCGGAGCCCACCACCAGCACGTCGAACTTGCGGCGGTTGTTGGGGTTTACCAGCTTGAGGTTGAATTTATGGGCGTCCCATTTCTTTTCTATCGGGCCCGCGGGGATCTGCGCGTCTAGTTTCATGTTTCCTCCGGAAATCAGCCGTTGAATTTACTGTATGACGACTACCTGGTAGCCCGCCTCGGCCGCCTTCAGGTCTATGCCGGCGAGGTAGTACAGGGAGATCAGCGCGAACCCCGTCATGGTGACGGCCACGAGCAGACCGCCGGCCTTGATGAGCGGCGTATATTTAGGGTGGTTCACGCCCAGCGTCTGGAAGGCGCTCTGCATGCCGTGGCTCAGGTGCAGGGCCAGGGCCAGCGAGCCGGCGATGTAGATGGTCACGAAGACCGGGCTGCGGAAGGCCGAGGTGACCATCTGGTAGAAGCCCATGGAATGGTCCACGAAGCGGAAGGTGAGCAGGTGATAGGCCAGGTAGGCCAGGATGCCGGCCGCGGTGTACAGCATGGTGGCCGAGCCTATGGTGCGGCCGCCCTGCCACTTGCGGGCCTCGTAGCCGCGCGGCGCGTTCAGAAAGTCCTCCAGGCGCACCCACGCGCCGGTTATGATATGCGCGATAAAGACACCCAGCAGCCCGACTTCAAGGAGCGGCGTCACGGGGTTGGAGAGCAGCAGGTCCACCCAGGCGTTGTAGGAGGCTTCGCCCTTGAACAGCAGCAGGTTCTCGGCCAGGTGCACCAGCATGAAACCGCCCAGCAGCAGGCCGGAGACCGCCATGACGGCTTTTCTCCCTATGGAGGTGGTTATTAAGCGTTTTACGAAAGTAATGTCCATTATAAAACTCCCTGAATTATAAAAGCGAATAAAATGTATCGTAAATAATAAGCGGCGAACATAGCAAGGGCAATTTGCATAAAGCGGGGTATTAGAAAAAATAATAATCCGCCGCCGCTGCGGCTATGCTAAAATTTAATAGAATAACCGGAGCCATTTAGAGCCTTTAAATACTGGGGAGGAAGTCTCATGAAGCGCATTTCCATTTTTTTAGCCGCAATCTGTCTGCTGGCGTCCGCCGCGGCCGCCTATGAGAAGATAGATTTCAAGATCCAGCTGCTGAGCGCCGGCTTTATGAAGCCGGCGGCGGTGGCTGTGGCCGGGGGCAAGGTCTTCGTGGCCGACTCCAAAGCCAACGCCGTGTTCGTCTTCGACGCCGCGGGCAAGCAGATCAAGAAGATAGAGGGCGGTCTGAAGGGCCCGGAAGCGGTCACTTTCGGCGCCGGCAGGGTCTACGTGGCGGATACGGGCAATTCCCGCGTGGCCGTGTTCGACCCGGAAGGCAAACTCCTCTGGGCTTTCTCCGGCGACGGCTCGGCCCCCGGCCAGCTCGATTCCCCCAGGGGCATCGCCTACGGCCCGGACAACAGGCTTTACGTCTCCAACACCGGCAACGCCCGCGTGGACGTTTTTAACTCCGACGGCATTTACCTCTACGGCTTTCCCACGGCCAAGACCGACGGCGTCACCAAGCTCAACCCGGCCAAGCTCTCCCTGAACCGCGCCGGGGAGATCTTCGTTTCCGACCCCGACAAGGCGCTGCTGCAGAAATACGACCGGGCCGGCCGCCTGGTCAGGGAGTACCCGGTGGCCAACAACGGCGCCGTGGCGGACAAACGCGGCCAGCTGTACCTGATAAACTATAAAGAGGGCAAGGTCAGGGAATTTTCCGACGCCGGCGAGACCATCGGAACATTCGGCACCAAGGGCAAGGGCAAGCTGGAGTTCAGGGGCCTGCGCGACATAGCGATAGACGAGGCCGGGAGCCTCTACCTGTGCGACGACGAGAATAAGAAAGTGGTGGCGATAAACCTGGAAAGCGCCGAGACCGGCCCGGAACTGCCGCTGGCGCCGCTGCTGGACCGCTTTATGGTGAAAGGGCCCGCCGACAGGTACGCCTTCAAGGCCGACGTATTCGCCGTCACCCCCGACAATAAAGTAGTGGCTTATATGCCGGAGGCCAAAGAAATAGTGCTGCTGGCCGAAGGCACCAAGAAAACCCTGGTGCGCGAGGGCAAACTGCAGGGGCAGGTGCGCTCGCCGCGCGGTATTTTCATCGACCCCAAGGGCATGATCTACGTAGCCGACACCGGCAACGACAGGGTGCAGATCTTCAACCCCGACGGCACATTCTCCAACATGTTCGGCGAAAGCGGCTCCGGGGACGGCCAGTTCAAAGGGCCCGCTTCCGTGGCCGTCAACGCCAAGGGTAATATTTACGTGGCCGATACCAGGAACAGGAAAGTAAAGGCTTTCAGCCCGGACGGCATCTTTCTGTTCGCGGTCGGGCCCGAAGTGGGCAATTTGATCCTTTCCAACCCGGTGGCGGTGCGCTGCGACGAGAACAAGAACGTCTACGTGCTGGACGCCGCGCTGAAAAAGGTCGTAGTGCTGGACGCGATGGGCAAGTTCCTGCGCATCTGGGACGACTCCGGCAGCCTGCAGGACCCGGCTTCGCTGACCTACGACGGCAAAGGCTTTTTTTACATCCTGGACCGCGCCACTTTCAACGTGAAGATCTTCGACGAAGCCGGCAAGTTCACGGCCAGCTTTTTCGCCAAGGGCCGCGGCGAGCGCGAACTGTGGGCGCCGCAGTACATGGCCTTCCGCAACGACAAGATCTACATCTCGGATATGGAGAACGCCCGCATCCTGTCTTTCGACATCAGCTACCTGCCCGAGGAGCCTTTCGACCTGACCGCGGAAGCCGGCGAGAAAAGCGTGAAACTGGCCTGGAAGGCCAAGGCCAACGCCTGGACCAACGGTTCCAGGGTCTATCGCCGCCGCGGGACGGAAGGCGAGTTTAAGGAAGCCGGCTCGGCCAAGGCAAAAGCTTTCGAGGACGCCGCGCTCGCCTCCGACGCCACCTATTACTATTATGTGGCCGGGCTGTCCGTTACCGGGGCGCAGGGCGGCATCTCCGCCCCGGCCGCGGTATATTTCAAAGGCCCCGAGGTCACGGCCGAAGCGGCCGCCGTCCAGGCCGAGACCCGCAACGTGGCCCCCATGGAGATCCTGCCGGTAGAGCTCAATTACATCTTCTCCGCCAACTACAAGTATTATCAGAAGAACCCGGTGGGGCGCATAGCCGTGGTGAACAATACCGACAGCGACTTCACCAACGTGAAACTGTCCTTCAACTTCAGGGATTTCATGGATTTCCCCAGCGATACCATCGTGAAAGAAGTGAAGGCGAAGTCGAAGACGGAGGTGGACCTGTCCGCCACGCTCAATAACCGCGTCCTCAATATCACCGAGGACACGCCCATACAGTGCCAGCTGACGCTTACCTACTACCAGGACGGGGCGGAAAAGACCTTTACGCTCAACCAGCCGGTCAAGGTGCTTTCCAAGAACGCCATCGTCTGGGACAAGCCGGCCCGCCTGGCTAACTTCATCACTACCAAGGACACCCCGGTGGTCGGCTTCAGCCGCTACGCCCTCAACGAGAAGAACAAGTTCGAGGACGAAACCTCGTTCCTCAACGAGAACGCGCTGACAGCGCTGATGGTCTGGGAAGCGCTGGGCGAGCAGGGCCTGGGCTACCTGGCCGACCCGGTCAGCCCTTACGCCGTGCTGAAGTCTTCCAAGGAAATGGTGCTGGATACCGTGCAGTTCCCGCGCAGCACGCTCAAGCTGAAGAGCGGCGACTGCGACGACCTGACCGCCCTCTTCGCCTCCATCCTGGAAGCCTCCGGCGTGCACGTGGCGCTGCTGGACTACCCGGCCCACATCTCTATGATGTTCGACACCGGCTCCTCTGACGCCCGCGAAGTGGGCATCCCCGAGGAATACCTGATAAAGCACAATAATACCTGGTGGGTGGGCCTTGAGACCACCATGGTGGGCAAGGACTTCTATGACGCCGTCAAGCACCAGGCGGACCTGTTCCGCCGCTCCAAGGACGAGGTGCGCGTGATAGACGTGCGCGCCGCCTGGGCCGAGTTCGAACCGGTGACGCTGCCGGAAGCCGAAGCCGAAGCCTATCCGGACAAAGCCAGGTACATCGCCCGGGTAAAAGAAGCCGCCGCCGCCCTGCTGAAGGCCCGCTACGATTACTTCAAGGACTACTTCGGCAAGATCCTGCTGGAGAACCCGGGCGACGTGGACGCCAACCTGAACCTGGGCATGCTGACCGCCAGGAGCGGGGAGGCCGCCGCGGCCGTGAAGTATTTCAACGATGTGCTGGCCAAGGAGCCTTTTAATTCCGCCGCCCTCAACAACCTCGGCAACGTTTCCTTCGAGGAGAAAAAGTACGACGATGCGAAGAAGTTCTACTTCGACGCCGCCAAGGCGGACCCCTATGACGCCGAGATCTGGCTGAACCTGGCCCGCGCTTCGGAAAAGCTGGGCAAGAAAGAGGACGTCAGGACTTTCGCCGAACGCGCGGCCAAGATGGACCCGGCCCTGAAAAGCACCGGGGACAAACTTTTAAAATAGAGGGTAAGGGGAGGAGAAGATGAAAAAGATACTTTTAGCGCTGGCACTGGTGTTCTCCGTCAATTCCGTCTACGCCGCCGACAAAGGCGACTGGAAGGACTGGTATTCCAGCATGCTCAGGGGCCTGCGGGCCAAGGTGGAAAAGAAACTGGAATCCAAGACCCGCGTCTCAGCGGTGGCCGCCGTGCGCGGCGCCAAGCAGGGCGGCGACGCCCGGGCGCTGTACTGGAAGGGCGGGGTGTCCGACGCCGCCAGGAAGAAGCTGGACGCCGAGCGCAAGCTGCTTACCGACGCGCTGCAGCTGGTGATGGACGGCAAGATGAGCGAAGGCAAGGCCGCCATCGGCAAGTTCATCAAGGACAATTCCGAGAGCGTTTACCTGCCGGAGGCCAAAGAGGCACTGGAGCGCCTGCCCGCCGAAGAGACGAAGCCCGGTGAAGCCGTGAAGCCCGCCGCGGAGGAGCCCAAAACGGAGGCCGCGCCCGCCGGCAAACCGGAAGAGAAGGACGCCGTAAAAGCCGGGAACTAAGCTCCCGCCTCAGGCAAGAAAAAAGCCCCGCCAGCGCGGGGCTTTTTCTTTTTCGAGAGGCCGATCAATCGTCCGGGGTTTCTTCGGGCGCGGGTTTGGTCTCCCAGGCGCGGTCCGCGGGGGCCGGCTTTATTTGCGCGGGCGCGGGGGCGTCCGACTGCTTGGCGGGGACCACCCAGGTCTTGTCGGGGGGCTGCGGCACTATCTTGGCGGCGTCGGCGGCGCTTTCGCCGGTTTCCGTCTGGTCCGGCAGCCAGGTCCTGTCGGGCGGCACCGGGGGCCCGGAAAGCACGGGCGTCTTTTCCACGGGCGCCGGCTTGGCCGGCAGTTCCGCGGGGGCGCCGCCGGAGGCCTTAAGCCGCGAGTAAACGTCGGTGGCCGAGCGCCAGAGCATCTGCTTGAGCAGCCCGTTCTCGCGCCGGCCGGGCGTGAAAAGGGGGTAAAGAGGCGCCATCAGCAGGTGAAAAGTGGTCTTGTTCCTGCCCTCGGTCTCTACCCGCACCGGCCCGGCAGCGGTGGCGAAGTCGGCCGTGAGGAAGTAATTGACCCGCAGCGAGGACGGGATTATGAAGATAAAGCCGGTATCCACCAGGAAGGAGCGGAACAGGTCCCCGTAGGTCCACCTGCCGAAGGAAGTCAGCTGCAGGCGCAGGGCGCCGCGGCCCTTTTCCCTGTCGTAAAGGCCGGCCTCTTTGAAGATAGCTTTCGCGTCGCGCGCCAGTTCCGCGGTCTCGCCGGGCTCGGCCGGAACCGGTTTGGCCGCGGGCTTCGGCTTGGAGGCGGACCCCTCGCCTATGTATTCGGAGGGGTCGCGGTAGGGGAAGCCCTGCCAGGAAACCTGGATGTCGGAGAACGGCACTACGGCCCGGTCCGAAAGCATCGCCATGGCCGTTTCGCGGTCGACCTTGATGTCCCCGGAATTAAAGGAGGCGCAGCCGGTGAGCGAAACCAGCGCGGCGAGCGTAAAAAGCAGTTCGTATTTTTTCATTGGTTCCAAGCGCGGGCCCTGACTTTGCTCATATGAAAAGCCCGTTATTTTTACTATATTATATTATACGGCCGGGTTCTTCAAGGGGTTACGGGCGACATATGGCTCATAAAAAAATAGAACTGATCATCAAGAGCGAGGGGAAATCCGACGTGGTGATACGCCTGGCCAAGGTCCAGGACATGCGCCGCATCCAGATGCTCTACGCCGAGGTGTACGGCGGCAGCTACTCCATCCCGATAGTGACGGATAAAGAGAAGATGCGCCGCGCCATAGAGGATAACGAGTATTACTGGCTGGTAGCCGAGTGCCAGGGCCGCGTCGTGGGCAGCCTGGTCTACGCGCTGGACCTGCACTACCGTAATTCCAAGGCCTTCGGCGCCGTGGTCAGCCAGGAGTTCCGCAAGCTCAACCTGGCCTACACCATGATGAAGCTGGTCCTGGACGACATCACGCACAACAAGGGCCTGGTGGACCTGGTCTACGCCACCACCCGCACCGCCAATTACGCCCCGCAGAAACTCACCGAGAGCCTCGGCTTCATCAAGCTCGGGATCTTTCCCAACTCCAACCGCCTGCAGGACAACGAGACCCACTGCCTGACCGGCTATTTTACCGAGGGCGCGCTGCAGCGCCGGCGGGCCCGCCCCCGCCTGATCCCGGAAGTGGTGCCGTTCTTCGACATCGTGCGCAAGCAGATCAATTTCGACAAGGCGCAGGTGAAGGACGTTAAAGGCGAGTACACCGAGCACAAGCAGAAGATCCCGCTGCTCCACTTCGAGGCGATCACCGCCCCGGAATTCGTGAAGAACCGCTGGCGCAAGACGAAGAGCTCCGGTTTCTTCGCGCATATCTTCATGCCTTTCCACGAGCCCAACCTGATCCTGATCACCCCGGACCAGGGCACGGAGGTGTACCTGACCATCAACCAGAAGGACAAGTACAGCGTGGTGGTGGGAGGCATGACCACCGAAAAAAGTTTCGCCGTGGTGCTGGAGAGCCTGGCCCAGAAGGTCAGCCAGATGGACATGGCTTACGTCGAGGTTATAATCGACGCCTATTCGCCGGCCATACAGCGCGACGCGCTGGACGCCCGGTTCATCCCCAGCGCCTATTTCCCGTGCGCCAAGCGCATGGGCGGCAAGCGCTACGACTGCATAGTCTTCTCCCGGACCTTCGACATCCTGGACTTCCGCAACGTCAAGATTATCTCTCTCTACAAGAATTTCCTGCGGGAATACCTGAAGCTCTGGCGGGAAAATTATATCGAACTGGTTTTTAAAACGGAACCGAAATAGGGGCCCGGCCCGCGTAAAGCGGGGCCGGAGCATATGATCCTCATCGGCGCCGGTATCAAGGAGTAAAGCAGCCATGGCAGACCTTTCAGTTGAAGACCGCCTTCCGCCTTTTTACAAGCCGCTTAAAAGCCGCGCCGCCCTCGACGCCCTGTTCGAGACGCCGGCTTTCGACTATTCGCCCGAAACCTCCAAAGCTTTCTGCGCCGCCATGCGCGCGGCGCTGGAGTTCCAGGGCAAACGCGCCCCGGTGCTGAAGGCGCTGTATAAGGCCGAAAAGTTCGACCCCGCTTCCGTGAAGACCGAGCGGGATATCGAGAAAATACCCTTCATTTTCGTCGCCGCGCTGAAAGAGCGCGACCTGACCACTTTGCCGTATTCGAAAATAGTCCTGGAACTGAAATCCAGCGGTACCTCCGGGCAGCGCAGCCGCATGCAGCTGGACCGCGGGTCGCTGATGCGCGTGAGGCGCATGGCCTGGCAGGTGTTCGAGGGCCTGGGGCTGACGGACCTCGGGCGCGCGCACGATTATATCTGCTTTACCTACGATCCCGAAGTGGCCAAGGACCTCGGCACGGCCTGGACCGACAAGCTGCTCAGCGGCTTTACGAAGAAGGGGGAGATCTTTTACACCTTCCGCTGGAGCAAGGCCAAGAACGACTTTTATTTCGACATAGACGGCGCGGTTTCCGCCATGAAGAAATTTGAGGCCGCGGGCGGCCTGGTGCGGCTGGTGGGCTTTCCCGCTTTCGCGCTGAAGCTTACCGAGGAGTTCAAGAAGCGTTTCGGCCGCTACCCCAGGCTCAATCCCGGCTCCAGCGTGGTCACCGGCGGCGGCTGGAAGACCCTGGCCGACGAGGCCATGGACAAGAAAATTTACCGCAAGATCCTGGCCGATAACCTGGGCGTCCCGGCGGAGAACGTCCGGGACCTGTTCGGCATGGTAGAGCACGGCGTGCCGTACGTGGACTGCCGGCTGGGCAATTTTCACGTGCCCAATTACGGCCGCGTGCTGGCGCGCCACCCCGGCACCCTCGAGCCCCTCGGGTACAATAAGACAGGCCTGCTGCAGTTCCTCACCCCGTACCTGACCAGCTACCCCTCGCTTTCCGTGCTCTCTTCCGATTTCGGCCTGCTCAGGCCCCGCTGTTCCTGCGGCCTGCCGGGCCCCGTGCTGGAGCTGAAGGGCCGCGCCGGCGTGACGAAACTGAAAGGCTGCGCGATAAGCGCGGCAACGATGCTATGAAAATCACCAACACTTATTTATTCGGCAAAACCCTGAACAAAACGGCCTGGACCCCCGCCGAACTGGAAGAGATCGGCCTGCAGGCGCAGGCCGCCCGGGAGCTTATGCGGGGCGCCTCGCGCGAATACATAACGGCAACGCTGGCCAAGGCCGGAAAAATGTTCGAGAAAGGCGGCAAGTACCGGAAGGCGGCGCTGGCCCACCTTAAAGAGCACATCACCTTTTCCGCGCCGGTAATAGACAAAAGCCTGGACGTGATCCCCGAACTGCTCAATAAGCAGGCCATGCACAAGCGCCTGACCATGGAGCTGTTCCTGCCCTACGCGCTGGAGGCTCCCGTGGAGCGCCGCGGCTATGAAGGCCTGGTGCGCGCGCTGCCCAAGGGCGTGGTGCTGCACGTGGGCGCCGGCAACGTTTTCCTGGGCATACTGGATTCGCTGGTGATAGGCTTCCTGACCAAGAACGTGAATATCGTGAAGCTGTCCTCCTCCGGCTCCAACTTTATAAATATTTTCATGGACGCGCTGAAGGAAGTCGACGAAAAAGGCATACTCGCCAAGTCCGCCGCCATCGTCAGCTGGAAGGGCGGCAGCCAGGGCCTGGAAGAGGCCGCGCTCAGGAACGTGAACGCGGTTTTCGTCTGGGGCGGCTATGAGGCCGTGCAGAGCTACCGCAAGATAGCGCCGATAGACGTGCGCGTGGAGGGCTTCGGCCCCAAGACCAGCGTGGGCGTGGTGTTCGAAAGCTGCGTAGAGAACGAAGGCATGGACGCCGTGGCGCTGCGCGCGGCCACCGACGCCTCGCTGTGGGACCAGGCCGCCTGTTCTTCCCTTCATACTCTTTATTTTATAGCCCCGGCCAAAAAGCATAAGGCCCTGGCCGCCGGTTTCCTCAAGGCGTCCAAAAAACATTTCGCGCATTTCGCCAAAGAGCTGCCCCCGGGGAAATTGTCGCCGGACGAGCAGGTGGAGATAAACAGGGCGCGCCAGCTGGCGCGGGTAGACTCCGCCCTGGGCAAGGCTTCTTACGAGAGTTCAGCCCCGAAAACGGACTGGACCGTGATCTACGAGAAGGACCCGGCTTACCGCGTATCCCCGCTGAACCGGGTTCTCTACGTGAAGACGGTGGAAAGCCTGGAAGAAGTGCGCGAGCGCCTGATGCCGCTGCGCGGCTATATACAGACCGTGGGCGTGGGCGGTTCCATAGAGCGCAAGAAAGTGCTGGAGACGCTGGCCCCCGCCGGTATCGCCCGCGTGGTCAAGCTGGGTAAAATGCTGGAGGAAGCCAACGGCTCGCCTCACGACGGGATCTTCCCCATGATGTCTCTGGTGAACTGGGTGCCCATAGAGGAGAAGCCCTCCCAGCTGGACCGCCTGAGCGAACTGGTCGACCACGCGCGGACCCGCAGCCCCTTCTACGGGCGGCACTTCAAGGGCGTGCCGCGGATAACGAGCCTGGAAGATTTCGCCAAGGTGCCTTTCCTGGAGAAGCACCACGTGCTCGAGAACACCCCGCCCGACAGCGCGGACCTGCTGACCTCCAAGGTGCAGCGCGGCATCTATTTCGCCAGCGGCGGTTCCACGGGCCAGCCGAAATACGTTTTTTACGATCAGCACGAGTACGACCACACCTGCCGGATGCTGGCCTTCACTTACGAAGCCGCCGGCCTCGACGAAACGGACACTATCGCCAACCTCTTCATAGCCGGCAACCTCTGGTCCAGCTGGCTGTCCGTAGAGAAGGCCATCGCCTATACCAAGGCCATTTCGGTGCCGGTAGGCAGCAACCTGCCGCTGGAGAACATAGCGGGCTACCTGCAGGACTTCCGGGTCACGGCGGTGATAGGGCTGCCGTCCTTCCTGGTGAAGCTGGCGGAATACGTCAAGGACCACAAGGCGACCTGCAGGCTGAACATAAAAAAGATCTTCTACGGCGGCGAGTACGTCGGCGATGAGATGGTGAAGTTCTTCAAGTCCGTGTTCCCCGGCGTGGACGTGCGCTCCGGCGGCTACGCCACTTCGGACGCCGGCGTGGTCGGCTTCCAGTGCCGGCACTGCGTGAAAGGGCAGCACCACCTGTTCGCTTACAGCCAGTTCATAGAGTTCGTGGACCAGGACACCATGGCGCCCGTGAAGCGGGGCGAGATCGGCGAGCTGGTGGTGACCGGGCTTTCTAAGAAACACATGCCTATTATCCGCTACCGGGTGGGCGACCTGGGGCGCTGGCTGGACAAGCCCTGCGGCTGCGGCAGGAAGGAGCCGCTGTTCGAGATCCTGGGCCGCTGCGACGACCGCATCCACGTGGGCGGGGCGCATTTGTTCGTGAACGACATCCAGAACGCGCTGGGCCGCGTGCCGGACCTGAGTTTTAATTTCCAGGTGGTCATAGGGAAGAAGGGGCACAAAGATACCCTGGCCCTCCGCGTGGAGGTCAAGGACGCGGCGGCGCTGGCGCGGGCGGGGGAACTGGGCGACCTGCTGTGGCGCGAGATAGAGAAGCACTGCGAGGACCTGCACGAGAGCGTGCGCCTGAAGTGGCTGGACAAGCCGCTTATCGAAGTGCTGAAGCCCAACTCCATAGAGCGCATCCAGCGCACCGGCAAGATCCGCAAGGTCATCGACAAAAGAATAGCGGCCTAGCGAAGTTTGCCGCCGCGGTCGCGGCTTGACCGGCTTTGGAGATTAGTGTTTAATCAGGCTATGGGGAAAAAAATACTTATCGTGGATGACGAGCCGGAGATCCCGGCCGCGCTGAGGCTTGTTTTTGAGGCGCTTGGCTACCGGGTGGAAGTCTGTTCCAGCGGCCTTGAGGTTATGGAGACCTTGCGCTCTTTCAAACCCGACCTGATGGTGATGGACGTAATGCTGCCGGGCATAGACGGCTACTCACTGGCGGCAAAAATTTCAGATGACGCGGAATTCAGCGGCCTGCCGCTGATCGTGATGTCGTCCCTCGAGGCCTCGAAATGCATGTTCGAGCGCTTCCCCCAGGTGATCTCTTACTTCGCCAAGCCCTTCAGCCCGGGCGACCTCGCGGAGGCCGTGAAGGCCGCTTTCGCTAAAAAATAAAACCCTTCCCTTCTTTCGAACGGAACTGCGCCCGGGGCGCCTCTCCGGCGCCCCCGGAGCTCTCGCTGTTTTTAGTTATTCGGCCTGGGCGGCCGATTGCCCGGCGAGGTAGCCGGTGGAAAAAGCTTCCTGCAGGTTGTAGCCGCCGGTAATGCCGTCCAGGTCCAGCACTTCTCCGCAAAAATAAAGCCCGGGCACGATACGCGACTCCAGTGTCTGCGGGTTCACCTGCGCCAGGTCCACGCCGCCGCGCGTGACCGTGGCTTCCTTGAGGGGGCGCGGCCTGGTCAGATGTATCCTGAAATCGGACAGCAGCCGCGCTATAGTTTTGCGTTCGGCCGCGTTGATGGAAGCGCACTGCCTGGCGCGGTCTATGCCGCTGCGGCGCTCGAATACGGCGGCGAGCGAGCCCGGCAGCGCCGCTTTGACGTAACTGGCGAACATCTTGGCGCCGTTGGCCGCGAAATAGTCCTGTACGGCCGCGGTCAGGCCGTCGGCCGTCAACCCGGGCTTCAGGTTTAAAGAAAGTTCCACCGTGTTGCCCGGCTCGGCGAGCGCGTCCACCGCTATGCCGCTCATGACCAGCAGCTTCGGGCCGGACACCCCGAAATGCGTGAAGAGCAGTTCGCCTTTTTCCGCCGTCGCTTTCCTGCCGTTGACCAGGATGGTAAGCGTAATATCCTGCAGCGTAAGGCCCTGCAGGTCCTTGATGAACGGTTCGTCCGATTCCAGGGCGGTAAGCCCGGGCCGCAGCGGGGTGACGTTATGCCCGCACTGTTTCGCCAGGGCATAGCCGTCGCCCGTGGACCCCGTGCCCGGGTAGGACATGCCGCCCGTGGCGATAATTATTTTTTTAGAGCGCAGCACGCGCCCGTCCAGGAGTTTGACGCCTTCGAGCTGCGCGCCTTCGCGCCGCAGCAGGGCGGCGGCCTGCGCGCCGAACACCGTGTCCGCCTTGCCGCGGCTCAGGTAGCAATGCAGGGCGTCCAGCACGCTTTGCGCTTTGTCGTCGGCGGGGAAGATCTTGCCGTCCGGGTCCGTGCGGGTGGGCACGCCGAAAGATTTTAAAAAGCCGGTCAGGTTTTCAGCGGAGAACACGGTCAGCGCCCGGTACAGGAATTTCCCGTTCCTGCCGAAAGCCGCGATAAAACCCTTCAGGCCGGCGCTGTTGGTGACGTTGCACCTGCCGCCGCCGGTGAGCAGCAGCTTCAGGCCCAGGCGCTGGTTCTTTTCAAGCAGAATGACGCGCGCGCCCAGTTCCGCGGCGCGGCCGGCCGCCATAAGCCCGGCGGGCCCGCCGCCGATCACGACGACGTCGGCGGCGTCGTGCCCGGGACGGGAGATATTTGTTCTTGTTTCCATTTAAGGGGCCGGCGCTGTCCGCTAAAAGCGGCGGGTTAAAACTGTGCCGGGATCAGCCGGCGGTTAGCCGCGCCGCGGCTTCCAGGATCTGTTCGGTTTTGGCGGTTTTGCTGAGTATGATCACGGAAGGCCCTTCCGTGATCTTTTCCGCGATAGCGGCGTAGTCCATGGAAGAGTAGATCAGGAAGGGCACCTGGAAGGAGCCCGACATCATCTGGAGGCGCTCGTAGACGGCAAACCCGCCGCCGGCCGGCATCATGATGTCGAGGACGATCAGGTCAGGCTTTATCTGCTTGGCCATCATCATCCCCTGCATGGCGTCCAGCGCGGCGAACACCTGGTAGCCGGCCCGCTCGAAGATCAGCTTGAGGATGGAGTGGACGGTCTTGTCGTCATCCACGATCAGCAGTTTCTTTTTCGCGCCGTTCATTGTTTGAAATAATATCAAATTTTCGCCGCGCCCGCCTGAAAACGGGCCGTGAAAAAGCCGGGGAGAGCCCCGGCTTTTTTACCGCGCGGCGCCGCTCAGGGCAGGCGCGTGTGAAGGGTGTCGGCGTTGATGTCGGTGAACTCCGCGCCCAGCAGGCCCTGCTTCTGCAGGTCCTTTATCACCATCAGCGGCATGGTAGCGCGCACGTTATAGACCATGTAGGGGATGGTCCACATCTTTGTCCGGCGCTCCTTGGGCAGGACGCGGTTGAGCAGGATAAGCAGGTTGTTGGTGCAGTTGTTGGTTATGGTGTTGTAGAACTCGCCTTCGCGGTCCACGGCGGCCTGCTGCATGGATTCGCGCAGCAGCGCGGCCTTTTCCTCATGGGAGAGCAGCACCGGGTAGGGCACCAGGTGGCCCTTCTCATGGTAGATGGTGCGGGCGGCGTATTCCTCCCAGGTGGAGAGGGCCCAGATTATGCCGAAGCTGTTGCGCAGGCCGGTCAAGGGGGAGAAACTCTGTCCTACGCGGGTGCGGCCTTCGATGCTCAGCGCCAGGGCCATAGGTTCTTTGCCCTGCGCGTCCGTCAGCCCGCCCTTTTCGAACGTGAACACGAAGAAGGAGTGCGCGGCCACGACCTCGGGTTTGAACGGCTTCTTGATGAGATAGACGTTCTTGATCAGCCCGGGCTTTATGGTCATCGTGGTCCAATCGTAGGCGTCGGCCGGGGGGACTTCGGCCTGCGCCGTGCGCACGTTGCCCATCACCAGTTCGGCGCCTTTGTTCTCTATGATGACGGCCTGGCGGCGGCGGGGCTGGTACGGAGGCGGCACTATCTCGCCGGCCTGGGGCGTATATTCGGAGATCGAAATTACTTTGAGGACCGAGAGGTCGTCGGCCTGCTTAGCCTGGGCTTCCACGACGACGGTTTTGCCGTTGAACTCCCTGGCTTTGCGGCCGGAGAGGTCCAGGTTGAAGAGGCGGCCTTCGGCCGTGTTCAGGTGGACGCCCTCTTCGGTCACGGAGAGCACGCCTTTCAGGGCATAGGTCACGCCCCAGCTTTTGTCGGAGGGCAGCTCGAGGCCGGGCAGGGCCGTCTGGCGTATCTGCACCGGGGTCAAAGCCCCGAGGTCCGCGAAATCCGCGGAAGTTTGGGCTGACGCCGCTACGGGGAGGGCTATAAGGGCTGAAGAAAGGAGTTTGAATAACATGTATATAGTTTACCCGTAAAGGGCCGGTCCTTTAAGGTGCCAAAGGCCCCTTATCCGGGGGCAATGTTCCTATGCCAAAGTAGGCCCTTAGGGAACGAAATTAATATAATCTATTCAGAGAGTCAGACCGGAGGATAAATATGAACGTTTTTTCGAAGACCCAGCTGGAAAAATACGCGGACACTTTGGTCTGGGGGCTGATGACCGCCCGCACCAGGCCTTTCAAGAAATACGACAACGTGCTGCTGCGCTGCGACCTGGAAGCCCGCGAACTGGGCGAACTGGTGCACCGCAAGCTGGTGCAGCGCCGCTTCAACGTAACCGTGAACTTCCTGCCCAGCCCGGCCATCGAGAAGGACTTTTACCAGTTCTCCGACGAGAAGCAGCGGGCTTTCCTGTCCCCCTGGGATAAGGAAATGTACAACAACCTCAACGGCTACGTCTTCATCCACGCGCCGGCCTCGCTGACGCACCTCAAGGATATAGACACCCGGCGGCAGTCCCAGGTGGCCATAGCCAGGAAGCCCTTGTTCGCCATCCGCAACAAGCGCGAAGAGAGCGGCCAGTTCGCCTGGACCCTCTGCACCTACCCCACGCCGGAACTGGCTAAACAGGCCAAGCTTTCCGTAAAGGAATACGCGGCCCAGATAGTAAAGGCCTGCTACCTCAACGAGCCGGATCCGACCAAAAAATGGGGCCAGGTATACAAGCAGGTGACGGCCATAAAGAAGTGGCTGCTCGCCCTGAACATGGACACCATCCGCACCGAATCCGCCTCCATGGACCTGGAAGTGAAGCTGGGCGAGAAGCGCCGCTTTCTGGGCATCAGCGGCCACAACATCCCTTCCTTCGAGATCTTCACCTCGCCCGACTGGCGCGGCACGCGCGGCACCTACTACGCCAACCTGCCCGGCTTTTGCGGCGGCAACTACGTGGAGAAGATAAAGCTGGAGTTCAAGGACGGCCGCGCGGTAAAGATAGCCGCCGCCAAAGGCGAAGACTACGTTAAGAAGATCATGAACACCGACAAGGGCGCCTCGCAGCTGGGCGAGTACTCGCTGACCGACAAGCGCTTCTCCCGGATCGATAAGTTCATGGCGGATACCCTGTTCGACGAGAACCACGGCGGCAAACACGGCAACTGCCACGTGGCTATCGGCAATTCCTATACGGACACCTACACCGGCGACGTGTCCAAGCTGAACGAGGCCCTGAAGAAGAAACTCGGCTACAACGACTCGGCCGTGCACTGGGACCTGATCAACACAGAGGATAAGAAGGTGACCGCCACGCTGCGGAACGGCAAAAAAATCACCATCTACGAAAAAGGCCAGTTCAAGTACTGACGACGCGAAGTCGCCTTAACAAGAAAATACCCGCCTTTACCGGCGGGTATTTTATTTTACAAGCCGTCGCCGCGGCGCCGGGGGCCGCCGTACTAGAGACTCGCCGCATCACTAAAGGCGCCCTTTAGTAACCCGGCCGCCCGTAAGTCGACAGGGCAAAAGGGCTAAGCACTAATACGCCGGCATGCTGGGCATTGCGCCTCAGGCCGGCGCGGCCGCTAAGCGCTAGACTATATCAACGGCTGAAATGGCTGTGATAGCAGAAGGAGAAAATTAAATGAAAAAGTTCAACCTGATAGCCCTGGCGGCGGTGTTAACCCTTATAGCGACCGGCGCCTACGCCCGCGAGGCTTCTTTCGAAGAACTGCTGGGGGGAGACTCCGGCAGCATAGTGCGCGGCCTGAACGCCGCGGACTCGGCGGGAATCCAGAAGATATCCTTCCCGGTGCCGGCCGGCATGGAAAGCTGCAAGTACGCCTCGGTACAGGGCGACACCTGTTCCTTTATATGCAAGAGCGGCGCCACCGTAACCCGCCCCCGCCTTAATTCCTCCGTAGCCCAGAACGGCGGCTGCGCCCTGTTCGTGATGGTGCCGGCACAGAACAAAGCGGCGCCCGCGGTCCAGGTCTACGCCGAAGGGCACCTTTACGCCTATAACAGAGCTACCAAGAAATACGACACGGACTTGATGCTGCGCTGCTCTGTCACGCTGGAGAATTTCAAGAGCTACCTGGATACCGCCCACGGCTCGCCGCGGGAAGTGGTATCGGCCGACTACCGGCTGGGCGGCTTCCCCGACCTGGGGAAATCCGTAGCCGGCAACGCCGTGGCCAGCGCCCCGGACCAGTATTCCAATTACGTGAACCTGCAGGGGTACTACCAGACCGGGCTGACCAAGGGGGTGGACGTCTTTATCCTCATCGACAACGTGCCTTCGGCGCAGGCGCTGCTCGCTAAGCCTTTCCAGCCCACCGAGGTTTACGTGGCCATGGAAAAATCGGCGACGTCCTACTTCGGCGGCGACGGCACGAAATGGGGCTACTGGTGCAACTTCCGCCGCTGAGAACCTCCGGGAGGCCGCCCGCCCCGTTTGTCCCCGTCATGGTTATTTGGGATAATAGTAAGTAATGAGCACACTTCTTGCGGCTTTAAAAACGGAGCGGGGCCGGCACGTGGCCGGGGCGGTCTTCCTGGCCGGGCTTTCGGCCATGTTCCTCTTCTGCGGCTACGAGTTCATCCGCTCCCCGGCCGAATCCATCTTCATGGAGCATTTCGGCGCGGCGGCCAAACCTTACGCCATCGCCTGCGTGCCTTTCATGATGCTCGCCATGATCTACGCCTACGGCCGGCTGCTGTCCGCCGTGGGGGCGAAGAAGGCCATGGCCGTCTCCATGCTGACGAGCGCGGCCTTCTTCGTGCTGGCCTGGCTGATGCTCGGCCGCGCCGGGCGCTGGTTCGCTTTCTTCCTGCTGGTCTTCAAAGAATCCTACGTGGTGATCATCTCCGAGCAGTACTGGTCGTTCATCAACAGCGTGCTCAAGGACGACGAAGGCAAGGTCTTTAACGGGCCGGTGGCCGGCCTGGGCGCGCTGGGCTCGCTGGTGGGCGGCTGGCTGCTCAGCCGCTACGTGGTGGGCCTCGGCACGGAGATCTTCGTGCTTTTCGCCGCCCTGGTCATCCTGCCGGCCGCGGTCCTTTTCTGGATCGGCTACGACAACGCCGGGGAACCCAAGCCGGCCGACGACGAAGCCGGCGGCAAAAAAGGCCACCTGCACCTGAGCATCCTCAGGGAAAACCGCACGGTGCTTTTTATCGCCTTCATAATTTTCGCGGCGCAGGTGGTGGCCACCGCGCTGGACTTCCGCTTTACGCAGCTGGTGCAGGACGTGATGCCGCTGAAGGACGCCAGGACGGCGTACCTGGGCAACTTCTGGATGAGCGTGAATATCTTCTCGTTCTCCATGCAGTTCCTGCTGACGCCGCTGCTGCTGCGCTATATCCCCAGGCGGGGGATCCTGGTCGCCATCCCGGCGGTGCACATCGTGACCTGCCTGCTGCTGTTCTTCACCCCCACGCTGGGGCTGGCTTCCGCCGCCTTCCTGCTGTTCAAGGGCATGGATTATTCCATCTTCAGGGCGTCCAAGGAAACTTTGTATATCCCGTTCTCCTACGACACCCGCTACCGCGCCAAACAGGTGGCCGACGCCTTCACCTACCGCTTCGCCAAGGGCGTCACGGCGGTGTGGGTTTCGGGCCTGAAGACGCTGGGGACGATAGCCCCGGGCTTCTACCCGGCGCTCGGCGTGGTTTTCTCCGCGGCCTGGCTGCTGATGTCCTTCCCCCTGACGGCAAAGAGGGAAACGCCGGCCTAGCGGGAACGGCGGTTAAAATTACAGGGGCCGCGGAGCTTTCTCCGCGGCCCCGGTTTTTTAGAAGGTGATGGTGGCGGAAATACGGTGCACGGTGCCCAGGTCGCCGAACGGCGAGAAAGCGTAATCGAGGCAGTAGTCGGTGTAGCGCAGCCCGGACCCGAAGGACACGTTGCGGGTGCCGCTGACGTCGCTTATGGCCCGGGTATTGAAGCCGGCGCGCAGGAATACGTCCATCTCGCTGTATACGGGCACCTTCACTTCCGTGCCCATGGCCAGGAAAGGCAGGTTGTCGCGCGCGGCTATGATGTCCGCCGTGAGGGTGAAGTAGTCGGCCAGCTTGGTGGCGGTGCCCAGCCGCAGTATGAGCGGCAGCGGCGCCTCTTCTTTGTCGTAGCGCAGCGTGCCCATGATATTCTGGGCGGTCAGCGCCATGCGGAAGCGGTTGTCGAACATGTACGGCATGTTCAGCCCGATATCCGCCGAGACCGTGTTGTCGGCGGAGAGGATCTTGGAGCGCACGAACTTGCCGGTGGCGCCCAGCACGAAGCGTTCTTCCGGATCCTTGTTGAACCCGGTTATGTAGCAGGCGAAGCCCACGTTGATGGCCATGTCGTAGGGGGTGAAGCCTCCCAGGTCGAAGCCGCTGGAGTCCGTCTGGGTGATCTTGCCGAAATTCATGTATTTCAGGGAAAGGCCCCAGGAGCCCACCTCGCCCGCGGTCTCGGCGTAGGCGAAATAATCGGCGTAGGTGCCGGCCAGGTAGGGCGCGTGCATGAAGGCCATGGAGTTCTTCTTGATATTGATGAGGCCCGCGGGATTCCAGTCCAGCGCGAAGGCGTCGTCGGCCAGGGCGGAGTAGGCTTCGCCCAGGGCCGCGCCGCGCGCGCCCGAGGCGACTTTCAGGAACTGCGCCGTAGCGGTGCCGGCCGAGGCGGAGTCGAACCCCTGGCCCGCGGCGGCCGCCGCCGGGCCGCAAAGAAGCAGCGCCGGCAGTAAAGCCGCGCCGTTAACCAGCCTCTTTATCGTTCCCGGTTTCTTCATGATCTTCAGTGCCCGCCGGTCCTTCTCTTACCTTTCCACCGCCACCTTGAAACTCTTGTCGCCTTTCTTGTCCCTGGTCTGTATGAAAGCTATATAAATGCCGCTGGCCGCCTTGCGGCCGTCGTTGTTCAGGCCGTCCCAGGCCGCCATGCCGTTCACGTCCGCCCTCACCTCGCGCACCAGTTCGCCGAGGAAGGTATAGATCCTGACCTTGGCGTAGGGCGTCATGTTGGTGAAATGCATCACGTCGGAAACCGAGTTGGGCCGGTAGGGGTTGGGGTAGATCTTCACGTTGCCCAGCCCGGACTCCGGCGTGGCCTGCATTATCTGGAAAGTGGACAAATGCCAGGTCTGCGCTATCACGCGGTTATTGGCCGTGTCGGAAACGGAGGGGAGGGGCACCCAGACCTGGTGGATCTCGTCGAAAAGGGCCAGTATCAGTTTTGTCCGCTCCGCCTGCGAGCGCATGGCTGCCGGCAAGTCGGGGATCCGGTACGGCATGGTGATGGTGATGGCGCCCAGCACCAGCGTGGGCGGGAAATGGGTGATGGAGAGCCCGATGCCGGTGGGGGCCAGGGCCGAGACCGCGGAGATCGGCGCCGCGAAAGAGTAAACCGGTTCCAGGCGCAGCCTGGTAGAGCTGCCGATAGCCCCGCGCGGCAGATGGACGGAGATGAAGCCGTAGGAGGTCTCCAGCGAGATGACGCTGTCCTGCAGCGCCACCGCGTTGAGCAGCGAATAAAGCAGCGTCCTGGTGGAGCCGGCCGTTTCGTAGCCCGAGACTATGCCTGTCTGGCCCTTTGCCTGCACCCTGGCGAAATAAGTGGTGTCTATTTGCAGCCCTTTGAAAACGGCGGAGAGGGCGCGCACGGTAAGGGAGGAATCCAGCACGGAGAAATCCAGCGCCGCGAAATCGGACTTGGTGGAAACCTGGACGTTGTAGACGGTGTGGGAAGAGTTGCCGTTGTTCGCCCAGTTTACCGTGAACCCGTCGGTCATCGGCGCGGTGAAAGTCGCCAGCGGCGGCAGGATATAGGCGGTGGCCGGCAGGGTCAGCGCCGTGCCCAGGGAGATGGCGGGCAGGGTGGGCACGCCGGCCACGTTAAGCGCCGAAACCCGCAGGTAATAGCTGGCGTTGGAAACCAGGCCGTCGAAGACGGCGTAAAGGTTCAGCGTCACGGAAGACTTTACCGTAGCCGAGAAATCCTGGTTGGAAGAGATCTGTACGCGGTAATTCGTGACGTTCAGCGGGTTGGTGCCGTTCAGCCAGTTCACGGTCATGGAGGCGACGCCTATGTCGGAGTAGGCGGCGAAGACCGGGTCGTAAGCGCTGGTGGACATGTCCGGGAAGTTTACCAGCGGCGTAGCGCGGTTGAGCCGGTTATAGGCCGTCACCCGCGTATGGTACAGGGTGTTGGGAATGAGCCCGGAAAAAGTCGCGGAGGAAAGCAGCGTGGACGAGGAGTCGTTGAAAGCGAAGCCGTCCGTGATCTCTGCCACGTAAAGCGTGTCCGAAGGGTTCGAGTCGGGCAGCCAGGTCAGCGTTATAGCGAACGGCGCCAGCACGAAGTCCTGCGGCAGCGGCGGATTGGCCAGGGTAGAGGTGGGCAGGGTAACCGTGTAGCTGGCGGCCCCGTCCTCGTTCAGCGTGCCGGTCCTGAAGTAGTAGCTGGTGTTGGGCGTAAGGCCGGTCAGCGCCAGCCGGTCGGCGGAGATCACCGCGCTGGCCGAGGAAAACAGCACGGTAGTGAAAGCCTGCGCGGTAGCCGCTTCCAGCAGGTAGGATTTCGCCGTAACGCTGTCGGGGGTTGCCGCCAGCGGCGTCCAGGCAACGGTGACGCTCGAGTAGAAAACACCGGCGAAGGGCGGCGCGTCCAGGGCAAGCGGCAGCGGCAGCGTCGGCTGCGAGGCCGGCGCGGTGTTGGCGTAAACGGTGGCCCCGCCGTAGAGGGCGCCCGTCCTGAAATAGTACCGGGTGTTAGGGAACAGGCCGGAGACGGTGAGCGTGGTCAGCCCCACGTCGGCGGTGGCGGAGCTCTGATGGATGAAATTAAAGAACTGGTGCGTTGAGGCCTCTACCATGTAGCTGTCGCCGCCGGCGACGCCGGAGAGGTAAACGGTGGCGCTGGACTGCCGGATAGCGGCCAGCTGCGGGCCGGAGGGAGGGGGCGGCATCCGGGTGCTGGTGGACTGCAGGACGGAGAAATTAGCGCCGCCGGACCAGTTAAGCGTGGCCAGGCGCAGGTTATAAGGCGTATTGGGCTTCAGGCCTGAAATGGACAGGAAGCCGGCCTGCGGGTCCGTGGTGGAGGAAAAATAGAGCACGCCCGTGCCGCCGAAAGCCGTGGACGAGGCTTCCAGCCTGTAGCCTTCGCAGGTGGACCGCTGCGGAGAGGCGGGCAGCGGCGAGAGGAAAACGATGATGGCGTCCGTTTCCGGCACGATCGTGGTAAGGTTGGCCGAAGGCGCGTTGGCCAGCGTGATGGAGGAAAGCGGCGCGGTATAGTTGGGATCGTAGTTCAGGTTAAGAGAGCCAGCCCTGAAATAATAGGTGGTATTGGCTTCCAGGCCGCCCGTCGTCAGGATGTTCTGCGCCAGGCTGTAGGCGGTGGCGGAAGAGACGGCGCCGGTGCCGTTGAAACTTGTGCTTGACGCCTCAAGCCGGTAGCCCAGGGCCGCGTCGGCGGCCAGGGCCGTCCAGCTCAGCCTGCCGGTGCTTTCTGTCATGGCCACCCGCGTAAGGCCCGCCAGCGGCGGCGCCAGGGTAGTGAAGGTCCGCGTGGTGGACAGGTTAGAGGCGCCGTTCCAGTTGAGCGAGCCGGCCCTGTAGTAATAAGTGGTATTGGCGGTAAGCGGCGACAAAGTCACGGTCTCGGCGGCCGCCGAGTTCGTTTCCCAGTAGATGGTGGCCGGGGTTATCAGGTCGCCTGAAGTGGTGGACAGGTGCAGGCGGTAGCCTTCGGAGCTTTCAGCCATGCTGCCTCCGTTCACCTCGTCCCAGGAAACGGTGGCGCTGGCCTCATAAACCGCGTTGTTAAGCGAGGAAAGTTTTAAAGCCAGGGTGGCGGTGGAAATATCGGGGGAGGTGTAGGCGGTAGAGGTGCCGGCCACGCCGCGGGCCCTGACCCTGAAATAATAGGTAGTGTTGGCGTTCAGCCCGCCCAGCGCCACCGGCGGGTAGCCCTTGGGGGAGCTGGTGGAGTACGTGAAAACATCACTGTCGGAGTAGACCAGGTCGTAGCTGGTCCATTCCGGGTTGCCGTTTGTATCCCAGCCTATCTGTGCCCCGGCGGTAAAGGAGGACTCGGCCGTGAAATAGGACGAAATGAAGTAGGGCGCGGAAGGCGCCGCCACCAGCGTGGAGGAAGAGATGTTGTTCAGGGCCGGGCTGTAGGAGGCGTCGCTTTCCAGCTTCTTTTTCACGCGGAAGTGGTAGGTGGTGTTCTGCCCGAGGGCGGCATAGGCGGCGGAATTAACAGCCACTGTGCCGGAAGCGGTGTTAACCAGGAAATTGGAGTCCGTGGAAATGGCCGCGATATAGTCGCCGCCGGAATTATCCCAGGTGAAAGAAAGGGAGCTCAGCGTGCCGGCTGTGGCGGCGGGGTGGAGATTCGTCTGCGCGGCCGCCAGGCCGGCAAAAGCCGGCAGGAAAGACAGGAGCAGCAGGGTTTGGCGCAATTTTAGCCGCGGGAACATAATTAATAGTTTAACAGACCGCAGTTATAAATCAATGACTAATATGTTACAAAAAACCGGCGCCGCCCGCTGAATTTGCACGGGGCGCGGTTTCTATTATATTATAATTTAACTTTAATAGCCGTCTTGCGGGGTGGTGCTGAGCATAATTTATGAAAATAGGCGAAGCGACACGTTGCGGTCTGCAGGCAGGAGCTCCGTCTTGGGGCCGGCGGACGGCGCCGAACGGGGTCAGCGCCGCGCGCGCCGCCGTTTTCCTGGCCGCCGCCCTTCTGGCCTGCCCCGCCGCGGCCCAGCAGAAAACTTCTTTTCCCTCCTTTGAAATTTCAAGCGGTACCCCGCTTTTCTCCCAGGCGGCCGCCACCGGAGTGGTGGTGGGGCAGGGCGGGAATTTCTCCGTGGCCCTGGAAGACGGGCGCGCCCTCTGGTTCCTGAACAACGTTATGACCGGCGAGCGCAAGGCCGACGGCCAGGCGGCGGTGTGGGATATCGTGGACGGGGCGGCGGCGCTCTCGCCCAGCACCTCGCCCTGGGCCCAGCAGGGCGCTTTTAAGTACGTGGCGGACGAGAACAACCTGCCCCTGCCGCTGCTCTCGGGCGACCTCGGGGAATACAGCCAGGTGCGCAAATTCTGGCCCCGTTCCGGTTTCTGCTCTGGCGGCAAGTGCCGCGTGTTTTACTCCATAATGAATAATTACGGCCCGGGGCCTTACGATTTCTTCCGCGTCGGCCAGGGGGTCGCCTGGGCCGATAGCCCCGCCGGGCCTTACCAGAAAGCCCGCTCCGGCAGCCGTTACGGTTTTTGGAACGACATAGAGCCCGCCTTCGGGTCGGCGCTGCTGGCGGACGAGGACGGCTGGCTCTATGTTTACGGCCGCGCGCCCGCGGCCCCCGGCGAGTATGGGGTGGCCCTGGCGCGGGTGCGGCCGGGCGAAATGCTCAGCCCCGAGAAATATTCTTATTACAGTCTGGAGGCCGCCTCCGGCCCGTGGACTTCGGACCTGGCCGAAGCCTCCCAGGTGCTCGGCGGACTGCCGGAGGATTTCTCGGTCTCCTATAACGAGTTTACCAAGAGCTACCTGGCCGTGTACCTGGACGAAGATTCAGGAGTGGCCGCAGCGCGCCAGGCCCGCTACCCGTGGGGGCCCTGGGGCGAACCCGCGCGCCTGCTGGCCTGCGCCAAGGAAGATTACTGTTATGGCGCCCGGGAACAGGCCGCCTTCGCCCGGGAGGGCGGAAAAAAGATCTACATAACGGTAGAGAAGAAGAATGCGCCTTATCTTTACGAGATCAGGTTCAAATAGGGGAGAACATGGCCGATTACAACATACTCGTGATAAATCCCGGTTCCACCTCGGACGAGGTGAGCTACTTCAGGGGAGAGACGGAAGTTTTTCACAAGACGGTGCGGTACAGCCCCGAAGATCTCAAGCAGTATGAGCGGGAGAAGATCACCGCCCAGTTCGACCTGCGCCGGCGCATGGCCCTGGAGGCCCTGAAAGAACACGGCGTGGACGTTAAAGAACTGCACGCCGTAATAGGCCGCGGCGGCCTGGTGAAGCCCATCGAGGGCGGCGTCTACGAGGTGGACGACACGCTGCTCCGGGACCTGAGAGAAGGCGTACTGGGGGACCATTCCTCCAACCTGGGCGGCATCATAGCGCACGACATCGCCGTCGCTAACGGCCTGAAGGCTTTCATCGCGGACCCCGTGGTGGTCGACGAGATGCTGCCGCTGGCCCGGTACTCCGGCATGCCCGAGAACCCGCGCATCTCCATTTTTCACGCCCTCAACCAGAAACGCGTGGGCCGCCACGCGGCCAAGCAGCTCGGCCGCCCGTACGAGGAATGCCGCCTGATAGTAATGCACGGCGGGGGCGGCATCTCCGTGGGAGCGCACATGGGCGGGCGCGTGATAGACGTGAACAACGCCTTGAACGGGGACGGCCCTTTCACCCCGCAGCGCTCCGGCGGCGTGCCCGCCGGCGGCCTGGTGAATATGTGCTTCAGCGGCAAGTACACCAAGCAGGATATGCTGCTCAAACTCAAGGGCCAGGGCGGCCTGGTGGCCTATACCGGCACCTCCGACTGCATCGCGCTGGAGAAATACATCCTTACCGGCGAGATCAAGCCCGGCTGCGGCCTGGATCCCGACAAGGTCACCCGCGACGAGGCGAGGGAAGCGGTGGACGCCATGGGCTACCAGATCTGCAAGGAGATAGGCGGCATGGCGACGGTGCTGGAGGGCAAGGTGGACGCGATAGTGCTCACCGGGGGCCTGGCCTACGACAAGGTGCTGGTGCCGGAGATAAAAAGGCGGGTGTCCTGGATAGCCCAGGTGCTCTCCTACCCCGGCGGCGACGAGATGACGGCGCTGCGCACCGCGGCGGAAATCGCCCTGCGGCACCCGGCCATGATAAAGAAATATTGAATTTTCGGTCAAATCAAAACACCGGAGGAAATGATGAAATTCAAGAACTTTGACGAACTTCTGGCGCTGGTAAAGGGCAAAACCAACCGCATCGTAGTGCCCGGGGCCAACAACGACGAGGTGCTGACCGCCTGCAAGCTGGGCGTGGACAACAGGATTATTTCCGGCGGCATACTGATCGGGCCGAAAGCCCAGGTGGAGGCCATGGCCGCCAAGGTCGGCCTGAAACTGGACGTCTTCGAGATAGTGGACAAGTCGGACTACGCCGAGATGTGCAACCTGGCCGTGGACCTCGTGAAAGCCGGCAAGGGCGACTTCCTGGTAAAAGGCCTGGTAGACACCAAGTTCTACATGAAGGCCATCCTGCGCAAGGAAGTGGGCGCGGTCGCCGAAGGCACCGTGCTCAGCCACTTCGTGCTGTTCGAGCTGGCCAACTATCACAAACTTTTCGCCGTGACCGACGCGGCCATCATGATAAACCCCACGCTGGAACAGAAGGCCAAGATCACCCGCAACGCCGTGGACATGATGCGCATGCTGGGCGTAGAGACCCCCAAGGTGGCGGTGGTCTGCCCGGTGGAAAAGGTGAACCCCAATATCCCCAGCACCCTGGACGCCGACGCCCTGGTGAAGATGAACAAGGCCGGGGAACTCAAGAACTGCGTGGTGGAAGGCCCTTACGACGTCTACATCGCCTTCTCCAAGGAACTGGGCGCCGAAAAAGGCATAACGGGCGTGGTGCCCGGCGAGACCGACATCGCCCTGTTCCCCAACCTGGATTCCGGCAACCCGGTCTACAAGTGCCTGTCCTTCTTCGGCGCCGGCATGAAGTCCGCCACGCTGCTGGCCGGCTCCAATATCCCGGTGATCCTGCCGTCCAGGACGGACACCCCGATGACCAAACTGCATTCTATCGCCCTGGCCTGTTACCTGAAGGATAAGGCGAAGGTCGTCGCATAACAGCATTGAACGGACATAAAGGAGACATAATATGGGATGGAATTTCATAAAGAAGCTCGTAGGCAAGGAAGAGGAAAAAGAAAAGAAAGCGCACCCCGGGCAGGCGCAGCACGCGGCTCCGGCCCCCGAGGCCCCGGCCCCGAAGGCTCCCGCGGCCGCGCCCAAAGCGGCGGCCCCCAAAGCCGCGGCGCCCGCGCGCGAAAAAGCGCCCTCCGAGAAGACGGACGACGAGCTGGCCGCGGAGCTGGATAAAATCTCGCCCCAGATCCTGGCGCAGGCCAAGGACCCGCAGATGCGCGCCCTCATCATCGGCATCTACCGCAAGATGCTGGTGGACAAGGTCGACATCAACGACGACCGGGAAGTGAAGAAGTGGATGAAGAAGCATCCCGAAGTTCTGCAGGGCGGGGACACCGTGAAGGTTGAAACGGTCCGCCGCGAAGACCCCAAGGTGGGGCGCAACGACGCCTGCCCCTGCGGTTCCGGCAAGAAATACAAGAAGTGCTGCGCCGGCAAGTAAAAGCCGCCGTCAGAAATAAAAAAACCCCGGGTCAAGCCGGGGGTTTTTTATTTGTCCGTTTTTCTAGTTCCAGGAAACCGTGGGGGTTTCGGAGAGCTGCACCGGGGCGATGTCGCCGGTCAGGGCTTTTTCCTGGGCGGTCAGGTCTTTGAAATTGCCCAGCCCGTCCACGTTGTAGGTCAGGGTGCCGCCGTTGGTGGCGAAAGGCGTGGAGCGGATCCAGTTAAGCGAGGCCTGCAAAGCCGCCACGGGGTTCATCTTGGTCCCGATGTTCATCGGGTCGGACATCTTTACCGCCAGGTCGAACTTCCAGCCCCATTTAATATTGACGCTGACGGGCTGCACCGTGAAGTTGGTGATATAGCGGCCGTGCACCTGGGTGTCCTTGACCTCTTCGGTAACGGCGTTGCCGGTGGCCTGCGCCACGTAGTTGTCCAGGCGGCCTTTGCCGCTGTAGTCTTCGGTGCCGCCGTAGAAGAAAGAGATCTTATACTTCACGTCGATGACGTCTATGCCCATCAGGTTGGTGACCGTGTACCGGTAAACCATTTCCTTGGGGCCTTTCCATTCGGCGATATTGCCCCAGTTGAAGGAGAAGCCGGGGATGGCGCTGGCGTAAGCCGAAGAGTAGGAGCCGCTGGGGGCCCCGCTGTTGATCACGCTCCAGGCGGCCATGCCGGCGTTCACTATGCCGCCCGCCGCGCCGCTCTTGTTCGCGCCTGAAAGGGACTGGGAGGAGGAAAGCGCGGGAGGGACGGCGGTTTTGCCGTTCTCTACGGCCGTCAGGGTCACGGCTTCGCCGGCCACGGTGAAATAGTCCTTGTCGGACAGCCTGGCTTCCTGGGCTGAAAGAAAGGGGGAAAAGGAAACGCAGAGGGCGGCTGCAGCAAGAAGTTTTATGTTTTTCATTTTAGTGTCTCCCTTAAGTCTCGTCACATTAATAGTCTAGCCCATATAAAATAAAGCGCAAGGGCTGTAGGGCCCAGGCGGCGTCTGGGTACTGCGGCTAGTCCCAGTTCACGGCAGGCGGGAGTTCCCTGCTTTCTTCCACGGGTACCGGCGAGACGCTGAGCGCGCCGGTGTTAAATTCGGTCAGCCTGCCCAGGCCGTCGACCGACAGCGACTCCAGGCCTATTTTAGGTTTGTCCTCAAGGGGCTTTGCGTACCGCCACTTCAGGTCGGCCTTCAGCCAGGCCACCGGCGCCGCCCCGGTGCCTACGTTCATGGGGTCGGAGATGGCGGTTTCCAGCGAAACCTTCCAGCCCCACTTGAGATCTATGCTCTGCGGCTTGACCGTAAAATTGGTTATATAATGCCCCTCGCGAAAGGGGGTCTTGGAGGCGGGGATAGCCCCGTGGAAAAAAGAGACCTCGTAAACGATGTCCACGGCGCGGCCCTGCAGTTTGGTGTCTATGGCAAAACGGTATTTCTTCGTGACCTTGCGCCAGCCCTGCAGGTCGCCCCAGTTGAACGAAAAGCTCGGGATGGCGCTGGCATAGGCCGTGGCCAGGTCGGCCGAGGGCCGGTTGTTTATTATTACTTTCCAGACCTTGGCTCCGGCTATAACTATCATGGCGGCCGGCACCACCAAAACCCTGTCGTCTTTAGCGGGGCCCGCGAAGAAGGCCCGCGCTTCGGCCGCGGTAAGGGGGGCGGAGGTTTCGCCTATAAGCTCGGTAGACTGCCGGGTGTCCTGGTCCGCGGCGGCCGGGAGGGCGGCGGAAGTCAGCAGGGAGAAGCCTAATAGTATAAAGGAAAGGTTTTTTATAAGCATGGTTTACCAGTACCGCACCCGGCCCGCGTCCACGTGAATGAAACCGTCCGAAGGATAGTAGCCGACCCCGCCGGCCTTCAGGGCTTTGGCCGTGTTGCGCAAGGCCGAAGTCCTTACGCCCTCGATCTTTAAATCGGCGGCCCAGCCTTTCAGGTGCAGGCTGTTCGCGGCCACGCCGCCCGAGTTTTCCGACAGCGCGGCGTTGAGTTCGGGGCTGCGGTAGCCGCAGATGACCGTCACCGTCCTGTTGCCGTGTTTTTCCTGGATAGCGTCTATGATCTCTATCAGCCTGGCGGGCACGTCTATTTCCCTGCCGGTAAGGCGGCAGCGGAAAAGATGCCTGATCGCGGCCAGCGCCTGCGGTACGTAGCGCCCGTCGGCGCCGCGGTAGCGGATTTCAAGGGTTTCCCGGTTCCACTGGTGGTAAAGTTTTACAACCCCGTCGCCGCCGAGGTTGACGGGGGCCGGTTCGCCGGCCAGGGCCTTCCCCAAGCTTTCCTGCGCCGCTTCGCGGTCCGCCAGGTAGAAAGCGGTTTCGCCTTCGTCCAGCGCTGAAAGTTCGGCCGCGGGCGCGGCCGGGACGAAAACGGAGCCCGTCTGGGCGGAGCGGAGGTCGCTTACGGTCAGCAGCACAAGGCCGAATTCCTGCGCGGCGGCCCGGCCGGCTATCGCCAGCAGCAGGGTCAGGGTTATCAAAAGGGCCTTGGTCTTCATAAAATTATCCGCTGCTATAGTTTAGCCGGCGTACAAGAATCTTCAAGCGCCTTTGTGCCCAGCCCGGGCAAGGCAATGGACCTACGCGCGTGGGCCCCCCGGCCCTTGACAAACGGCCGGCGGCACTCTATCCTATCTTGTAGATAAGTGTGTCCTTCGCGACTTATGAGGAAAATACTTTCTGCCCTGCTTTTCTTTTCCCTGATCACGGGGGCTTTCGCCGCCCTGCCCCTGCTGGCTGAAGAAGCCGGCGTGCAGACCACGGTGTCGGCGCCGGAGCCTGTGAACTCCGGCGGCACCCCCGCGCCCGCGGAGGGCCAGGCGCAGGGCAGGGACGATATGGCCGTTTTTGAGCGCAACGCCGCGCACCGCCCGCTGGTTTCGGCGGAGGCGCTGCTGCGCCTGCTGGGCGGCCTGCCTCCCGGGGAAGTCGAGCTGTTCAGGCAGAAGCATTGCGGCATTATCACCGAGCTGGTGGACGCGCTGGAGCGCGCCGCCTCCGCCGGCCGGGTTAGCCGCGGGGACTACGACGGCTTTACTTCCCGCTTCGCGCAGTTCGAGATCCCCACTATCCAGGCCATGACGGACGAGGGCCCGTCCGGCCGGAAAATGCGCACAAAGAAAAACCCTGTGGTCGCGCTGGTGGACGCGCGCATCGCCGCCAATTCCGGCGACCAGCAAAAGGCCGATGAAGCCATAGCGGCGGCCAGTTCGTCCTACCCGGAAAACCCCTCCGTGCAGACCGCGGCCGCCTCCTATTATAACGAAACCAAAAATTACGCCAAGGCCGAGCAGACGGCCACGGACGCCATCGCGCTGGACTCCAGGTCCCCGGACGCCTATAAGGCCCGCGCGCTGGCCAGGGCCTCCCTGGAGGACCGCAAAGGGGCCATAGAAGACATAAAGAAAGCCATGGCTATAGATCCGCAGGACGAATCCGCCAGGCTGCTGTCCGCGCTGCTCGAAAGCCGCAAGGCCGTGCCCACGCTGAAATCCCTTTCCTCGGTAGAAGAGATAAAGCGCGCCCTGGGCGCTTCGGAAGACTCGCCGGAGGTGGTGAACGGCGCCGCCGGGACGGCCGCCGGGACCCGCCAGCCGGCCGCCGCGCCCGCCTTGGACCTCGCGAGGGCGAAAGCCTATCTTAAGACGGCGGCGTCCAAGAACCGCCTGGGAGATTACGAAGGCGCCGCGCGTTACGCGGGCCTGTCGATAGAAAAAGACCCGGGCGCGCTTGGCGCCTACCTGGAGAGGGCCAACGCCTACAACTTCCTGGGCCGCTACGAAGACGCGGTGCGGGACGCCAGTTTCGTAATAGAAAAAGACCCGGCCAGCCTGCAGGCTTTCAACATGCGCGCCTGGGCGCTTAACCGTAAAGGCCAGGCCCGCGACGCTGAAACGGACGCCAGTCGCGCCATAGGGCTTAACCCGAATTTCGCCGACGCCTGGTTCAACCGGGCCCTGGCCTACGAAAAGCAGGGCGATTACCGGCGCATGCTGGAGGACTTCAAGCAGGCCGCCGCCCTCAGCGGCGCCTATTCCAGCCGCTACCAGGACGCGGTAGCCCAGTACGGCACGCGCGTGCCGGGTTTTGCCGGCCTGCCGGGAGCGGCGCGCACTGCCGCCGCGGCGGCCGGGGCCGGAGCCCCTGCCCGGTCCGGGCGCAACCCCATGCGGCGCTTTCTTATCACCCTTTTCCTGACGCTGACCGGCGGCGCGCTGGTGGCCATGGGCCTGATCCACGTGGTTTCCTCCAGGAGCGACGCTGAGGCGGCGCCCAAGGCCCGCATCACGCACCCGGACGTGCTTTCCCCGTCCGTCTACTACGAGGGCGTGGCCACCGGCAAATACAAGATCGAGCGCAAGCTGGGCGAGGGGGCGATGGGCGTGGTGTACGAGGCCACCGACCAGTCGCTGGGGCGCAAGGTGGCCATCAAAAAGATGGGCGACGAAATAAAAGTTAATGAGCGGGAGAAGCAGCGGTTCCTGGAAGAGGCCCGCACGGTGGCCCTGCTGCACCATCCCAACATCGTGGAGATCTACACCATCTTCGAAGAGGAAGATAATATTTACCTGGTGTTCGAGCACGTGGACGGGGCCACGCTGGACCGCGTCCTGGACAAGGAAGCCCGCCTGCCTTTCGAGCGCGCGCTCGAGATCTTCGGCCAGACGGCCGGGGCGCTGGCCTATGCCCACTCCAAGAACGTGATACACCGGGACCTGAAGCTTTCCAATATCATGCTCTCTTCGGAAGGCGGCATAAAGGTGATGGACTTCGGCCTGGCCCGCCGCGCCCTGGAATCCGCGGCCCGGTCCTCTAACAAGGAAGTGGTGGGCTCGCCGGCTTATATGGCCCCGGAGCAGGAGCTGGGCGCGGCCTCACCGGAATCGGACATTTATTCGCTGGGAGTCTGTCTCTACGAGGGGCTGACCGGGGTGCTTCCTTTCCAGGGGCCTGATTTCCACCACCAGAAAACCCACAGTTCCTACCAGCGGATCTGCGACATCCTGCCCGGCCTGCCCAAGGGCCTGGACGCCGTGATGGCCAAGTGCCTCGCCCCGGCTCCGGAAGACCGTTTCCACAGCGCGGAGGAATTCCGCCGCGCCCTCGACGCGACAGTATAAAGAAGCGGCCGGCGTTCAGCGAAGGAAGCGATCCTGCGCGGAATGCCGGCTGGTTTGTTCAGTGGAAGAAGGCTTTCTTTACGCCGTCTATGATGAACTGCACCGCGGTGGCGGCCAGCATCAGGCCCATGAGGCGCGTGGTGATGTTCATGACTATCGGGTTTATCCTGGAAGCTTTTTTTATCGCCACGCGGAAGATCAGGTAGCTCGCCAGGCCCACCGCGAGGAAGAGCAGGAAAAGGACTCCGTCGTAGACGAGGGTTTTGGCTCTTGACTCCAGCAGGATGGCGGTGGTGATGGCGCCGGGGCCCGAAAGCATGGGGATGGCCAGCGGGGTAATGGAGACGTCGGCCTTGGCGGCGCCTTCGGCTTTCTCCTCTTCGGTTTCCTGCACGCCGGAGCGCTTGGCGCGCAGGTTGTCGAGCGAAACCAGCAGCAGCAGCAGGCCGCCGGCCATCTGGAAGGCCGCGATGGTTATGCCGAACACCGAGAACAGGGCGTTGCCGGTGGCCGCAAACAGGACCAGTACGCCGGTGGCGGTAAAGCAGGCGGTGCGCGCCATCCTCAGGCGCTCGGCCTCCGTGTTCTCCGGGGTCATCGCGAAAAAAGTGGGAACCGCCGCCAGGGGGTTGATGATGGCGAACAAAGACCCGGCGCTCATCAGCGCGAAATTCAGTATTTCCATGGCTTAAGTATATAAATTTCAGCTGCCCGCCCGCGACAGGGCCGCGCGCTTTCTGAAAATGTCGCCACTTTTTGTATTATAGCGGTAAGGGAAATATTTTAGCGGCTTCCGGGCGGGGCGCGAGGCTTGTCGGTATCCGGTCATGACATGAGAAAGCGAACGCTTCTTATCGCGGTTTTTTTACTTTCCTGCTTTTACGGCGGCGGCGCGGCTTTCTTCCCGAAAGCCGATTGCGGCGCCTTCGACGACTGCTTCCGCCGGGCGCCGAAGCAGAGTTCTTCCAACGCCAGGCTGGCTTTTTACATCTCCGCCCTGATGGAATGGAACCCTTCGCTGGGTACCGCCAAGAAGGCCGCCGCTCATTACGCCATAGCCGGCGAACTTTACAAACTGGACAGGCGGCCCGCCGCCGCTAAAAACTGCAGGATGGCCGCCGGGTTGGACCCGAAATACGCGGAGTACGGCATCTGCGGCGGCCTGCTGGAAGAGATCCCGCCCGGCCCGGACGAAGAGATTGAAGGGCCCGGCGACTTCCGCCCCGGAGAGGCCTTTCCCGGGAGACCTCCCAGGCCGGCTGCCGTTTCAGCCAGGCCGGAATGGGTCGGGATCCCCGGCGCGGCCGCTCCCGCTTTGAAAACCGGCGCCGCCGCGCCCGTTAAGACTACGCCGCGCCCGGCGCGCGGCAAAGACTCAGACCGTTCCGCTCCCTATGAAGGCGCGGACGCCGCCGGCGGCCTGGCGGTCCTGGGACTGGAAGCGGACCAGGGCCTGCTGGCCACCAGCCTGCCCAAGGCCGCGCTGCTGCTGGTGATCCTGGGAGTGGCGGCGTTCTTCTCGGTGGCTATTTACCGCGAATTCGGCAGGAAAGAAAAAGAAAAAACCGGCGCCGCCGGCGCTTTGCCGGTCAAAGGACCGCGGGACGCGCGCAGCCCTCTGGAGCGGCTCCTGGCCGAACTGGACGGCCCCGCCCCCGCGCCGGAAGAGGTGTGGGACGCCTACCAAAAGTACAGGTCCTCGGGCGGCGGCCCCGGCAGCCTTGAGCCCGCCCAGTTGTACGAGATTTTTATTAAAACCGGCCGTCGCCAGGAACTGCTGAAGTCCGCTGCCGCCGTGCCGCTGGAAAAACTGACCGCGCTGGCGCTCAAGCTGTCGTCCGAAGGCGACCCCGCCGGCAAGGAACTGCTGGGCCTGGCGGACCCGCTGGCCTGCTCCGCCCCCGGCCGCGCGAAGGGCGTGATCTCCTCTTTCGAGTCGTTCAGCAGGACGGAGGAACTTTTCTCCAGGCTTATGACCGCCGATCTCAAGGGCGCGGGGGAAGCCGCTTCGGCCTTCGGCAGGGCCTTCTGCGAGCTTAAGATGCCGGACAAAGCCGAGCGCCTGCTTTCCCGCCTGCCGGAGATCCAGCTGAAGAAGGACGACGTGGTCTGCCTGTTCCAGGCGAAGACCTCCCTTAACCGCTACGACAAGGCTTCGTCGCTGCTGCGCAAATACATCTTTTACAAGCCGGTGTGCGAACACGCCGATTATTATTACTCCACCGCTCTCGGGGCCGAAAAATTCACCACGGGCGCGGTTTTCGCCAGGGAGATCTACGAGGCGCTGGCCGCCTGGGAACCCGCCTACAAGGACGCCGCCGCGCGCGCGGCTAAACTGGCGCAGGCCGGCCGCCTGCCTTCCGCCCCGGAGGCGAAGACCGGGCTGATAGGCGGGCAGTTCGAACTTATCCGGCGGATAGGCAAGGGCGCGATGGGAGAGGTGTTCGAAGGCCTGGACAAGAGGCTGGGGCGCAAAGTGGCGCTTAAAAAAATGATAGAGGAGCTGAACTCCTACCCCGAGGAGAAGGCCCGCTTCGTCCAGGAGGCCCAGTTCGTCGCCAGGCTGAACCATCCCTATATCGTGAACATCCACACCATCCTGGAAGAGGCTTCCGGTATCTACCTGGTGCTGGATTTCGTGGAGGGGCGCACGGTGGCCGATATTATCTTATCCGAGAAGCGGGTGCCCGCCGAGCAGATCAAGGAGATCCTGAACCACGTCTGCCAGGCGCTGGATTATCTTCACAAAAGCATGCTGCTGCACCGGGATATAAAGCCCGCCAATATCATGGTGGACATCAACGGGACGGCGAAACTGATGGACCTTGGGCTGGCGACCGAGGTGACGGACAGGGTTACCCGGCTGACCCGGCGCTCGGTGGCCGGTACGCCGCTGTACATGGCGCCGGAGCAGCACAAGGGCTTCGTCTCGGCCAAGTCCGACCTTTACGCCCTGGGGGCCTGCACCTACGAAATGCTTACGGGCGTGGTGCCGTTCCAGGACCCGGGCACCAAGGAAAGCGGCAATTTTAAATACCCCACCTCGCTGATGCCCTGGGTCTCGCCCAGGATGGACGATTTCTTCATCACCGCCCTCAACCCGGAACCCAACCTGCGCTTCAGCTCCGCCGCGCATTTCTACGAAGCCTTTATAAAAGCCTGCTAGCTCCGCCTTTTCTCCGCCCGCCTATCTTTTTATTTTGAAGAGGCGGGAGTATTCCAGGGCGAAGCCGGTGGTGAGGTTGGAGGCCGAGCCGGGCAGCTTTTTGCCTTTGGCCAGGAAGAAGTTCACGAAGGGGCTCAGCATGATGTCGCCGTAGAGGCGCGTGCTGACTTTCAGATTCAGCTCCAGCCGCTCCTTCAGGTCGTAAACGGTGTCGAAGCGGCTGCGCGCGAAATTGCGGTAGTTGCCGTCCACGCTGAGCTGCAGCGCCGTGCCGGGCAGCGGCGCGTAAAGGCGGAAGCCGGCCTCGGCCGAATACTGCGTGCGCCCGGGCGAGTAGGTATAGATCTGTTCGGTGGCCAGGCCGGCGTAGAGCTCCTGCAGCACCGCCCCTTCAAAAAGCTTCACCCCGCCGCTGCCGCGCACGATCTTGCGCAGCGGCAGGGGCTCCGCCTTCGAGAATTCGGTGTCGTAAGCCGCCGACGCGTACGGGCCTATCACCAGCGGCCCCAGCGCGCCGTTATAATTTTTCATGCGGTAGACCAGCTGGGTTTCCAGCGTCAGCTGGTCCACGCTTTCCGTGGTCAGGCGGGGCTGTCTGCGCGGTCGCAGGACGGTCTTGCCGTAGTCGGCGGAGATCCCGGAGTCGAAGCGGAACCGGCCGGAATAATATTCCGAGAAAAGCCGCCCGGAGCCCTGCATGCGCGTCTGGTTGACGGCGCCCAGGCGCGAGTCTACCCCCGAATAATCCGCAGGCCCGTTAACTTCCGTGTTTACCATTTCCATGGACAGGCTGCGCAGGTTGATGCGCCAGAGGTTGCGCGGCTCGGGCCTGTTGCGGACCGCCTCGGCCACGCGGGTCTCCCACTCAGTCCTGGAGGCCGAACTCGAGCGCAGTTCCTCCAGCGCCGTCACTATCCCCTCATGCATGGTTTTCGGGGCTCCGGCAGGCGGGGCCACCCGCCGCAGGAAAGGCTTGCCTTCCGCCAGCTCGGCCGGCATAACGGTCAGGTACAGCTCCGACGGGTCAACGGGCAGCGCCGCCACCCGGCCCGCGCCGTCGACGCCGGAGAGAGCGTAGTAATCCATGCCGCTGTAGTCCTGGGGGGAATAGTACTGGTCCGGGTTCCTGGCGGGCACCTGTTTGGCGCGCAGGCCGTTTATGAAGCGGCCCGGGGCCAGCACCAGCACCAGGGGCTTGTCCGGGCCCAGCCAGGTCTTTGCCATGGCCGTGGGGACGTCGCCCAGCGTGGCGCTGGCGAAAGCCCTGACCTTGAGCACCGAGATCTCCGCCCCGAACTTCCTGCGCAGCAGCCCCGCCGACAGGTTGAAGAAATCCGGCACGCTGTAGACCGGCCAATTCCCGTGCTGCTGCGCGGCGGGCAGGTCCGGCAGCAGCTTGTCCCCGGAGCCCAGGAAGTGCCGGATGATGCGCTCTTTCATGAAAAGCTGCTCGCGGTAATAAAGCGGCTCGCGGCCGTCCTCGGGCGGCGGCAGCGACTCCAGGGCGGTCAGGTCCGCGCGCGGGCCGAACTCCAGCCGCAGTACCCCGGCGCCCCGCGAATCCGGGAAGACCGTAAGCGCCGGGCCGGTGTGGATCTCTTTGTCCCACTTGCGCAGCTCAACGCGGCTTTTTCGCCCCGATTCCATATCCCAGGTCTTGGGCCCGATCAGCGCGTCTATGCCGCGCGCGTTCATCAGCCACCCGACCTCGTCCCGGTTGAGGAAGGAGATCGCCACTACGGCTTTGGCCTTGCGCTCCCGCCGCAGCTCGTTTATGAGGGTATACAGGGCTTTCTCTTCTTTGGGGTCCCGGACGGAGATGGGGGAACCGTCCAAATCCGCCAGGGTGGCGGAATTAGAGGGCACCAGCGAGATGAAACCGACGGTGACGCCGCCTATTTTTCTCAGCGCGTACGGCTTTATGAATTTGGCCAGCTCCGGGTCGGAGATCTGCACGTTGGAGCAGATGAGTTCCGGCGCGGACGAGGAGATCTTCAGGCTTCCATCTTTGGACCATTGCCAGAAGTTATGCAGGTCGTTCGGGTCCAGCGCGGCTATGTCGGTGCCGGCGGCCGACAGGTAGCTGAACGTCTTTTCCGGCCCGGCCTTAAGCACCTGGCCCGTCAGGGCGCCGCCCAGGCCCAGGCTCAGCAGCGCGGCCGAGCCCTTGTCCGAGGCGTCCTCCACCATTTTGCGGCTGAGGCCGTTGAGGCCCATGGGGATGGAAATGCCGGTGAAAACTATTTCGCGCCCGGCCGAGGCCGCGTAATGGCGCATTTCCAGGGTCGGCTCCCACAGCCGCTTTTCCGCCCTGGAGGGGATCTGGAGCGCGCGGAATTTTATCCCGGCGGGCGAGGTGCCGGTCAGCAGGCGCGCCGGGACCCTTTCCACGCTGAAATAGGCGCTCATCTCCTCTTCTATCAGCGGCGCGAAAGTGTCCAGCAGATCCTGGGGCATCAGCACTATGGAATGGCCGCCTTCTATGATATCTACGGCCCGCTCGAGGGCGTAGTCGGTGGTGCGCGCCAGTTCGTCGGCCGTCAGGTCCTCAGGCCGCTCTATCACGAACTTGCCGCCGTTGGTGTAGGTGATGCCCGTATCCACTTTGTTGAGTTTTATGGAGCCGCTGGAGTTGGCGATGCTCTCGATGACCTGCGAGAGTTCGAAGCGGATGGTGTAGTCGTGGTCGAAATAATAGACGGAGGCCGTTTTACCCTGCGCCGAGGCCGGGGAGGCCTGCCAGAGCGCCGCCGCGAGCATGGTCACGAGGAGCTTCATAGGAATACAGATTAGCATTTTTGTCCCCGGCGGCGAGCCTTTTTAGCGCCCGCTTAAATCGGTATAATGTAAAAAACAGGATAGTCTTTTTTTAAGGAGAACGAATTTATGAAAGCCCTTGTCAAAGCGAAAGCCGAAAAAGGCCTCTGGCTGCAGGACGTGCCCAAACCTGTGATCGGCGACAGCGAAGTGCTGATAAAGATAAAGAAGACCGCCATCTGCGGCACCGACATCCACATTTACCAGTGGGACGACTGGGCGCAGAAGACCATCCCCGTGCCTATGCACGTGGGCCACGAGTTCGTCGGCGAGATCGTGGAGCTCGGCAAGTTCGTGCAGGGCCATTTCGTGGGTGAGCGCGTTTCGGGAGAGGGCCATATCGTGTGCGGCCACTGCCGCAACTGCAAGGCCGGCCACCGGCACCTGTGCATCAACACCAAAGGTATCGGCGTGAACAAACCCGGCTGCTTCGCCGAATTCCTGGCGATGCCGGCTGAGAACGTATTTTCCATCCCCGAGGGCGTCACCGACGACGAAGCTTCCATCCTGGACCCGCTGGGCAACGCGGTGCACACGGCGCTGTCCTTCGACCTGATAGGCGAGGACGTGCTGATAACCGGCGCGGGCCCGATAGGCATCATGGCCGGCGCGATCGCCAACCACGTGGGCGCGCGCCACGTGGTGATCACGGACGTCAACGATTACCGCATGGACCTGGCCCGCAAGCTCGGCCTGAAGACCGTGGTGGATTCCCGCAAGGAGCGCCTGCCTGACGTGATGAAGCAGTTGGGCATGACGGAAGGCTTCGACGTGGGCCTTGAGATGAGCGGCAACGCGCAGGCCTTCAACGACATGATCTCCAACGTCAAGATGGGCGCGAAGCTGGCCCTGCTGGGGATCCTGCCGCCCAATACCACCATCCCGTGGAGCAACGTTATTTTCAAGGCGCTCACGCTCAAGTGCATCTACGGGCGCGAGATGTTCGAGACCTGGTACAAGATGTGCGCGATGCTGACCAGCGGCCTGGACATCAAGCCGGTCATCACGCACCACTTCGCCGCCAAGGATTTCAAGGAGGGCTTCGAAATAATGTCCTCCGGCAAATCCGGCAAGATCATCCTGGACTGGACGGGTATTTAACAGACAGGCGGTTTCGCAGGAACTCACGTCGAGATGCCAAGTCGGGGTGGCGAGGGTATGGGCCCGCCGGGCACGGGGTCGGCCACACCGTGGCCGCCCCTCCTCTCTCAGTCGCCGCGCTTACGCAAGCGGCTCCTTCCGAGAGGGCCCGTCGAACCCATACCCTCGCCACCCCTCCGGGCGAAACCGCGGCGCCGGAGAACTGGAGGGCTGACGCGGGGACCGGGTTAGCAAAACCCTGTCGGAGCCCGACGCTTGCGTAAGCGCGGAGGGCGAGACGGGGAAGGGCGAGCACGGTGTGCGAGACCCTGTTTTTGCGTTCCGGTCCCCGTGGCAGCCTGAACCCTAGGATTTTATGAAATACTGCGATAATTTTGAGAAGCTTTGCGAGGCGCTGGAGGGGGCGGGGGCTTTCCTGGTGGTGGAGGACAGGATCGGGCGGGTGAACGCCATGACCATCGGCTGGGCGCAGGCCGGGGTGATCTGGGGGCAGCCCATAATGACGGTGCTGGTCCGGCCTTCGCGCCACACCCACGCGCTGCTGGAGAACGCGACGCATTTTTCCGTCTGCGTGCCGCGCCGCGGCGAACTTAAAAAGGAGCTGGCTTTCTGCGGCAGCAAGTCCGGCCGGGACTACGACAAGATACGCGCCTGCGCCCTTACGCTCAAGGAAGGCGTTGAAAAGAAGCTGAAATACCTGGCCGGCTGCGAACTGGTCTACCAGTGCGAGCTCTCCGGCAAGACCGAGCTTAAGCGGGAAACCCTGGCGCCCGCCGACCTCGCTAAATATTATCCCGGCCACGACGCGCCCCACACGCTCTACTTCGGCAAAATCTTAAAGGCTGAAAAATTCCAATGAAAATAAACAAACTGGCCGCGCTTGTCCTGGCCGCGGCGTTCCTGTCCGGCTGCGGCATCCTTAAGCAGAAGGCCGCCGAATATCATTTAGGCAAGGCTCGCAAAACGGCCTCGGAGCAGAACCCCGCGCCGGCCGATATCGAGGCCGCTTTCGCCAGCGTGGACAAGGCGCTGGGCTACGCGCCGGGCTCGGAGCAGGCCGTGGCCCTGCTGGAAGACCTCGCGGCCGGCGCAGCCCGCGTCGGTTTTGCCAGCGCCCAGGAGCTGCAGGCCGGCTCGCTCAAGAAAGCGCTGGAACTCGGTCCGCTCAACTGGCACGCCCGCGAGGCCCTTATAAATTTCTACGCCTCGCGCGGCGATACCGGCGGGCTGGAGGCCATGGGCGCCCAGGCGCAGGAACTTTCCTCCTCGGCTGACGCCGCGGTAAAATACTGCGCCCTGCTCGCGGCCCTGGCCGCGCGGGCCGCCGCCGTCCCGTGGCTGGAATCGGAGGGCTACCTGGCCCTCAACAAATCCCCTGAGATCTTTTTCGAGAAGACGGAGGCCTATGCGGCGGCCGCGGCCCGCCTGCCGGCCATGAAGGCGGAGCTGGAGAAGCTGGCCGCCTCGGACCCGACCGTAAAAAAAGCCGCCCCGGCCGCGCTGGTCTCAGCGGCGGAAGTGGCCGCCGGCGACGCGCTGCGCTCCCCGGACGCCGTCCGCCGCGCGCTGGATTTCGTGGCCAAGGCCGGCGCCGAGCCCGCTTTCCGCAAAGCCGTGGAGATGACGGTGCAGGGCAACGCCGCCCTCGTCAAAAAAGAATATTCACAGGCCCGCGCTTTCTACCAGGGCGCGCTGAACCATTACCCCGGGCTGCTGGACGCCCGCCGCCAGCTGGCCGAGGCGGATTTCCAGGAAGGGGCCGCCCTGGCCGCGGCCGGGGGAGACCCGCAAGCGGCCGCCCGGCTGCTTTACAAGGCCTACGGCGGGACCGGCGAGGTGATAGCCGCCGCGCTGAAAAGCGGGAATTCCCTGCCTTTTATAAAGCCGGAAAAATTTTTGGGCGAGGCTTACTCGCTTAAAGCCGCCGACCTGGCGGCGCTGCGCGCCGTAGAAGGCAAGCGCCTGCGCAATACCGCCAGGCTGGAGGCTGAATTTAAGGCGGCGTTGGACGAGGCCGTGAAGCTCAACCCCGAGGGCCGCCTGGCCAGGGAACTGCTTGAGCGCTATTCCAGGGAAGGTTTTTAAGGACCGGGTAAACGATGCCGAGAACAGCTCCAAGCCGCGCGCTGCTGCTGGCCGCCCTGCTCTGGCCGGCGGGTTTCTGCCGCGCCCAGGAACCGGTCGTTTCCACGGCGGCCCCGGCGCAGGCGCAGAGCCCCCTTATCCTTAATATCTCTAAAGACTCCTATACTTCCCGCGTCGGGCTGGACTATTCCGTCCGGTGGGATTTTTCGGACCTGGCTTCTTTCCGGCCGAGCCTGGGCGCCGTCTATTCCGGCATCAAGGCCGTTTCCTCCTGGGACATCACGGAGAATACCCGCGTTAATTATTACGGGTTCAGGACCAATCCCTGGCGGCTGATAATCGCTAAAGAAGTGAGGCCGGCCGCGGCCCCGGAGGCGGGCGGGGAGGCCGGCGGCCTGGTGGACAGGGGCAACCCGGTGTACCGCAAACGGGTGCGCCTTTCGGTGTCCCCGCTGGTGGACGATATCAAGAGGAATTTCGACGACGGCCTGCGCGACTTCCTGCTGCGCGGCTCCTTGCAGAGCGTCTCCCCGGGCTGGGAAGCCGCCGGCGACTCCGGCCGGAAAGCCTTTATGAAGGACGTGCTTTCGCTGGACCTGTGGGGCATGCCGGTGCCGGGGGTAAGTGAAACCAAAGAAGGCCTGGAATATATCAGCAAGTGACGGCCGCTAAGCGGAATGTAAAAAGCCCGGGCTGCCGGGCTTTTTAACTGCCTGCCTGTTCAATTCCCAAAAACTCCGTCCCCGCCGCTAGAACGCGACCGCGCCGCGTCCTTCCGAGCCGTCGATGCGTATGTCCAGGGGCCGCTCGAAGCGCAGGTGGCGTATATAGGTCAGTTCCGCCAGCGGCGTCTGCGCCTTGATGCGGTCCCAGTTTATGTAAGACTCCGGGCCGGTCACGTTTATGGTGAAATAGCCTATCCCCAGCGAAGTCACGTTGTGAAAGAAATGAGTGCCGTAAGACGGGTCGATCACGAAGTCGCCGTAGGCCGCCTCTATGATGATCCGTGAGCCCGAGATGTGGTTCCATTTCACCGGGATGCCCAGCGCGGGGTCGCTGGAGCCCCAGCGGCCGGGGCCCAGGATGAGGTAGGAGCGGCCCTCGGCGCGCAGGCGCGCGTTAAGCTCGCCTATCTCGGCGGCTATCTCCCGGGTTTTGAGCGGGTCGAATTTTTCCGGGATCACGTAGACCAGGTCCGAGATATCCCGGTGGGAGCCGTTGCCCAGCGCCTGGGCGCTCAGGCAAAGCAGGTTCTCGGGCTTGAGGTCCTTCAGCGTCACTTTCTTTACCGGGCTGCGCGAGACCATCGGCCGCATCTGCAGGATGTTGAAGGCGGCCGCGCCCGAAGCCGGGTCGTAGTCGCAGGCGAATTCCATCTCGATATTGCCGCCCATGGCTTCCTTGCCCAGGGTCGAGACCGTTTTCAGGATCTCGGCCAGGGGGAGCGCGTCGTTCTTCAGGATGGGCGCGAAGGTTATCAGCCGGGCCCCGGGGTTGGAGATCCCGTCGTCTACCCGGTCGTTCTCGGCCGAGTAGGCCGAGCCCACCAGTTCCAGCGACCCGTCCGCTTCCGCGTCCTCTATCCCCGCCGTGACCAGCGCGGGCTCCTCCTCGTACCGCAGGTGGGCCGCGCCGCCGGCGGTGCTCAGGGCTATGAATTTTTTCTGGGAATTGGCCAGGAAATCCGGGATCGTAGAGAACTGGTGGAGGTTGCGGGGATGGCTGGGGGAAAAACGCAGCGCGTTGTAACCTTCCACGATGGTCTTGCCCAGGCCCAGCGCTATATGGGCTATGGGGTCTTCCGCTTCCAGCGGTGGCACGGGATAATAATTATAGGATTGCATGACCCCGGCGAAGGCCGGGTAGTAGCGGCCGCCCGGGTAGCGGCGGCCCACCACGCGCTGTATCACGACGGCCATCTTCTCCTCGTCGATTATCAGCGGGTTCAGCTTTCGGTAGGCCCTGGCGTCGCGGGAGAACACGGAGGCGTAGACGAACTTGACCGCGCGTTCCAGTTCCGCCAGGCGGGCGGCCGGGTCCGGGTCGTCGTTGGCCAGCATATAGGTCTTGTAGACGCCGGCGAAAGGCTGGGTCTTGGAATCCTCCAGCAGGGAGGAGGAGCGCACGGCCAGCGGGCCTTCCAGTTTTTCTATGACGGCGGCCAGGTCGCGCGTGACGTAGTCCGGCAGGCGGGCGGCGGCGAAGACCGAAGCCACCTGCTCGCTGGAATGGGTCTCGCTGATCAGCGAGTCCAGCCCGTTCTGCTCCATGAAAAAATCGAACACGTCGGTGGCTATCACCACGGTGTTGGGGACGCACACGGTTACGTCGGGCCACCGGGTTTCCAGGTCGCCCTTGCTCAGCAGGAAGTCGACGAACGCCAGCCCCCTGGCCTTGCCGCCGATGGAGCCGGACCCGATCTTGGCGAAAGGGGTGGAATCGTCGAAGAGCTTGCGGTCGAACTTCAGCACGGTGCCCAGCTGCGTGCGGTAGATGAACTGGTGCATCGTCTCTATCAGGTACTTGCGGAGCTGCTCCGGGTTGCTGAACTCGGAGATCTTTTTGGGCCGGATATGGTAGGCCATCTCGAACTCGGTGCGCGCGAACAGCCACTTGGAGAAGTGGTTGCGCCCCGCGTGGTAGAGCACGGACTCTATGGGCACCACCTTCAGCAGCTTCAGCATGGTCCCCAGGTCCGCCGCGCGGGCCAGCTCGAACCCGTTCTTGTCTGTAAAAACGAAATCCCCGAAGCCGAAATAGCGCGTTATAAAGGTCCGCAGCTGCTTGGAGAGGTCGGGCGCCGCCTTGTGCACGAACGCGGCGCCGAGTTCCACGGCCTTGCCGGCCAGCCTGTCGTTGGAGGACTGCAGCAGCACCGGCATGTCGGGGTGCTCCGCCTTTATGCGGCGGGTCAGCTCCAGCCCCGCCTCGGGATGGCAGGCGCCGTCCTTCGGGTACTCTATGTCGCTGATCACGCCCAGCAGGTTGCCCTTGTATTTCTCGTAGAGGGCCCAGGCCTCCTCGTAGGTGCTGCAAAAAAGTATCTTCGGGCGCGCCCGCAGCCGCAGGGATTTCTTGGCCGGGTTGAGCTCTTCCGCCATCACTATCTGCGTCTGCTTCATCAGCTCCGTGTAGATGAGCGGCAGGTAGGAGGAGTAGAATTTTATGTTGTCCTCCACCAGCAGCACGGCCTGCACGCCCACCTTGGAGTCGTGGTCGAAATTCCTGGCGTCCTCTATGATGTTGATGATGGCGGAGAAGATGCGCGTGTCGCCGCTCCACAGGCAGATGCCGTCGGCCATCTCCTTGGCCGCGTCCGCCATGTTCTTGATGTCCTGGATGTTGAAGGAAAGCAGCACCACCGGCAGGTCCGGGCGCCCGGCCTTCAGCCCGCGGAAGAACTCGGCCATGTCGGTCTCGCCTATCTGTATCATGGCGATGACCAGGTCGTAGGAGCCCTTTTTCAGCTTCTCCATCGCCTGCTCGGCGGTGGGCACGCGCGTTATCTTGGGGGTGGCGCGGCCGGAGTCCGGCAGTTCGCCGAAAAGCGCCTCGTTGAGACGGTCGTCGTCGGCCAGCAGGAAAGAGTCGTAGAGGGAGGCCACCATCAGGACGTTCTTGATCTTATGCGGCGTCAGTTTTTCAAAGCCGCCGAATTCAATTTCGTAGTCGCCCGGTTTTTTTGAGGTAGGCATAATAGCTGCAGATATTTTACCAATAAATAGCGGCGGCGGGGGGCGCGCGGCCGGGGGCCTCCGCCCGCGCCCGGAAAGCGGGTCAGCGGCGCTAACTCATGTGTTGAATAACTTTTTTTATTATGTTTATAATATATAATCGGTTTCCTGAAAACTCAAGGAGAATAACATGGAAAAACCCGCGTTGAAACCCAAATGCCCCAACTTTTCCTCCGGCCCCTGCGCCAAGCGCCCCGGCTGGACCGTGGACGCCCTGAAGAACGCCCTGGTGGGCCGTTCCCACCGCTCCAAGGAAGGCAAAGCCCGCCTGCAGGAAGTTTCCGACCGCATGAAGAAAGTGCTGAACCTGCCCGCCGATTACCGCATAGGCGTGGTCGCCGGATCCGACACCGGCGCGGTGGAACTGGCGATGTGGACCATGCTCGGCACCCGGCCCGTCGACATCTTCGGCTGGGAAGCGTTCGGCAAAGGCTGGATGACCGACGCCAAGAAATACCTCAAGCTCCCCCAGGTCAACGAGTACAAAGCCGACTACGGCCAGCTCCCCGACCTGAAGAAGGCCAACCCCGCCAACGACATCATCTTTACCTGGAACGGCACCACCTCCGGCGTTAAAGTGCCCAACCTCGACTGGCTGCCCAAGAACCACGAGGGCATCGTGATCTGCGACGCCACCTCCGGCGTGTTCGCGATGGAGATGGACTTCACCAAGCTCGACGTGGTCACCTTCTCCTGGCAGAAAGTGCTCGGCGGCGAAGCGGCCCACGGCGTGATCATCCTTTCGCCCAAGGCCGTGAAGCGCATGGAAGAGCAGAACGCCAGGATCGCCTGGCCCGTGCCCAAGATCTTCCGCCTCGTGGACGAGAAGAAGCTGCTGCCCGGCGAACTGGAATACAGCACCATCAACACCCCGTCGATGCTGTGCGTCGAGGACGCGATAGACGCCCTGAAGTGGGCCGAGAGCATCGGCGGCCTGCCCGGTCTCGTCCGGCGCTCCACCGCCAACCTGGCGGCCTTCGAGCGCTGGGTGGAGAAGTCGGGCTGGATAGCTTTCCTCGCCGAGAGCAAGGAGATCCGCTCCAATACCTCGGTCTGCTTCAAGATCAAGGCCGACTGGTTCCAGAAGCTGTCCGACGAGGACAAGACCAAGGCGGCCAAGAAGATCACCTCCCTGCTGGACAAAGAAGGCGTGGCCAAAGATATCAACTCCTACGGCAAAGCCCCAGCCGGCATCCGCGTGTGGTGCGGCGCCACCGTGGAGACCTCTGATATAGAGGCCCTTACCCCGTGGCTCGACTGGGCCTACGAAGCCGCAGCCAAAGAATACTCCAAGGAGACCGTGAAATGAAGAAAGTCCTGATAGCCGACAAAGCCGATTCCCTCTGCGAGAAGGTCCTTAAGGACCGGGGCCTTGAGGCCGTGGTGAAGACCGGCATGAAGCCGGAGGAACTGAAAGCCTGTATCGCCCAGTTCGACGCCATTATCGTGCGCTCCGCCACCACCCTTACCCGCGACCTGATAGAGGCGGCGACGAACCTTAAGGCCGTGGCCCGCGCCGGTTCCGGCGTGGACAACATCGACGTGCTCGCCTGCATAGAGAAGAAAGTGCTGGTGATGAACACGCCCTTCGGCAACACCGTCTCCACCGGCGAGCATGCCGTCGCCATGATGCTGGCGCTGGCGCGCCACATCCCGCAGGCCAGCGCGTCCACCCACGCGGGCAAGTGGGAGAAGAAGAAGTTCGAGGGCGTGGAGATAACCGGCAAGACGCTGGGCGTCATCATCACGTTCATCTTCAGGCCCGTGGTAGCGGACCGCGCCATGGGCCTGAAGATGAACGTGATAGTTTTCGACCCGGTAATGACCACCGAGCGCGCCCGCGAGCTGGGCGTTAAAATGGTTTCCCTGGACGAGCTGTACGCCAAGGCCGACTTCATCACCTACCACGTGACCATCAACCCCGCCACCAAGAGCATGCTGAACAAGGACGCCATCGCCAAAATGAAGAAGGGCGTGCGTATCGTCAACTGCGCCCGCGGCGGCATCATGGTGGAAGAGGATATCAAGGCGGCGGTGGAGAGCGGCCAGATAGCCGGCTTCGCCTGCGACGTTTACGCCAAGGAACCGGCCACGGAGCATATCTTCTTCGGCATGGAAAAGATCATCTGCACGCCCCACATCGCGGCGTCGACCAAGGACGCCCAGGTGACGGTGGCGCGCCAGGCGGCCGAGCAGATAGCCGACTACCTGCTCAACGGCAAGCGCACCCACGCGGTCAACGGCGATAAGATATAACAGTACCACGCGGCCCGGGCTTCCGAAAGGCAGCCCGGGCTGTTTTTAATAGTTAGGCGGTCTTGTCGCTCACGTCGAGATGTAAAGTCGGGGGCCTGGCAAGGGTATGGGCCCGTCGGGCACGGGGTCGGGACACACCGTGCCCGCCCCTCCTCACTCGGCCTCGTCGCTTGCGCAAGCCTCGGCCTCCGTGAGGGCCCGCCGAACCCCTGTTCCGCCCGCCCCTCCGGCGGGCTAGCAGCCGACAGGATATTTTTTACTCATGACTTCAAAAAAAATATTAATTATAACCACTAATCACAGTTCTTATCCGGGGGCGGATGCCGTGGGGCAGGCCAGGATGGGGTATGACGCCAATACCTATATCATACGCGTGCCGGATCCCGTCATGTTCCCCGAGGATTTCTATCTCAAGGCTTTCGACAAGGGTATAGCGGGTATTATTATTATGTCGTCCGGCTCGGACTGTCCTTACGAGGGCGCCTACGAGCGGCTTTCCAAGCGCGTGGCCCGCGTCTACGAGCAGATGAAGGTTAAGGGGATTGCCGCCAACCGGCTGAAGCTTACCACTATCTGCACCGTCTGCCGCGCGGCTTTCCTTAAAGAGATCTCCGAAATGGAAAAGGCGGTGTCCGCCGTATGAAAGAGCTTGAAAAAATAGAAGTGGACACGCTGGTAGTGGGTTCCGGCATAGCGGGCCTGCAGGCCGCGCTCGACCTGGCCGACCAGGGCTACAGCGTGGCCATCGTGGAAAAGGCCCCCAGCATCGGCGGCAAGATGATCAGTCTTAGCAAGGTGTTCCCTACGCTGGACTGCGCCAGCTGTATCACCACCCCGCGTATGGCTTCCGTGTCCCATCACCCGCGCATAAAGACCCTCACCTACAGCACCGTGGACGCTATAAAGCGCGAAGGCAGGACCTTTACCGCCGCGGTCACCCGCAAGCCCCGCTACATCGACGAGAAAGAATGTATCTCCTGCAAGCGCTGCGAAGAGGTCTGCCCGGTCTACCTGCCCGACGAGTACGAACAGGGCATGGGCGCCAAAAAGACCATCTCTATACCTTTCACCAACGCGATACCGCAGCTGCCGGTGATGCATCCCGAGCACTGCATACGCTGCGGCGCCTGCGCGCGCGCCTGCCCCAAGGACTGCATAGAGTTCCTGCAGGAGCCGGCCCCGGTGGAGATCAAGGCCAAGGCCGTGATCCTTGCCACCGGCTACGAGACTACCCCGATGACGGCCAAGAAGCATTACGGCGTGGGGGAACTGCCCAACGTTATTTCCCCTATGGCCGCCGAGCGCCTGCTGGCGCCGCACGGCCCTTACGGCCGCGTGCTGCGCCCTTCCGACGGCAAAGTGCCGGGCTCCATCGCCTACGTGCAGTGCGCGGGTTCGCGCGACAAGAGTATCGGCGTGCCCTACTGCAGCCGCGTCTGCTGCATGTACGCCATCAAGCAGGCCGTCCTGCTGTCCGGCTCGCTGCCGGTAGCCGATATCACCATCTACTACATGGATATCCGCGCTTTCGGCAAGGGCTACGAGCAGTTCTACAACAACGCCAGGGCCATGGGCATCAACTTCGTAAAGGCCAAGGTGGCCCGTGTCACCGAGGACGCGGAGCATAACCCGATCGTGCGCATAGAGCGCCAGGAGGGAACTTCCGCTCCGGAAGAAGTGAAGCACGACCTGGTGATCCTCTCGCAGGGCCTGGTGCCCGGCTGCGACGTTTCCAAGTTCGGCCTGGGCGCGGGCTTGAACGACTTCGGCTTTGTGCAGCTCTCCGACGAGACCGTCTCCTCGGCCGTCACGGCCGGCGCGGGCGTGTTCGCCGCAGGCGTGGTGAAGGGCCCGCGCGACATTCCGGACTCGGTGGTGGACGCCGGTTCGGCCGCCATGGAAGCCGCCAGCTATATAAGGAAATTGTGATGGACGAGAAAATAAAGGAAGAAGCCGCCAAGGATAATTACCGGCAGGAGCCGAAGGTCGGGGTTTACGTGTGCCACTGCGGCGGCAACATCTCCGACATCATCGACGTTAAAGCGGTGGCCGCGGCGCTGGCCAAGTACCCCGGCGTGACCGTGGCCCGCGAGTACGCCTTCATGTGCTCTTCCAACGGGCAGGACCTTATAACCGAGGATATTAAAAATCTGGGCATCAACCGCACGGTGGTGGCCGCCTGCTCGCCCAGCCTGCACGAACTCACTTTCCGCAACGTGCTGCAGCGCGCCGGCGTGAACCCCTACCTGCACGAACACATCAATATCCGCGAACAGGCCAGCTGGGTGCACAAGGCGGACCATGACGGCGCCACGGCCAAAGCCATAAAGCTGGCGCAGGCCGGCGTGGAGAAGGTAAAGCGCAAGGACCCCCTTAACGCCATCCGCGTGGCCGCCGAGCCCCGCGTGGCCGTGATAGGCGGCGGCGTGGCCGGCATGCGCGCGGCCCTGTCGGCCGCGGGCAAGGGCCTGGAAGCCGTCATCATAGAGAAGGCGCCGCGCCTGGGCGGCAAGCTGCTGGATCTCGGGAAAATGTACCCGTCCGGCGAAGAAGGCCCGGCGATAGCCGGCAAGCTGGAGGCCCTGGTGCGCGCTGAAAAAAAGATCACCGTGCATACCGGCGCCGACATAGATTTCGTCGGCGGCTTCGTGGGTAATTTCAGGGTCAACTTCAAGAACGCCGACGGGACCTCCTCCCAGGTGAAGGCGGGCGCCATCATCATGGCCACCGGCTACCAGCATTACAAGCCCGCCCAGGGCGAGTTCGGCTACGGCGAGGACGCCAATGTGGTCACACTCCCGGAATTCATCTCCCTCATGAAGAATTCTCCGGCCGGCCGCCTGGAATATTCAGGCAAAGAGATAAAGAGCCTGGCCCTGCTCCACTGCGTGGGCTCGCGCCAGGTGGAGGGCGTCCACAAGCCCCAGGCCGACGGCAAGATCAACGACTACTGCTCCCGTGTCTGCTGCTCCTCCGCGCTTTACGCCGCCAACCAGGTGAAGGATAGATATCCAGGCGTGCGCATCTACGACGTCTACCGCGACATCCGCACCTACGGCATGCAGCATGAGACCTATTACGACAAGGCCTCCAAGGACGGCGTGCTGTTCCTGCGCCACAACGAGACCGACCAGCCCGTGGTGACCTCGGACCGCACCGGGCACACGGTGAAGGTGAAGGATGTGCTGACCTGGGGCGAGGAACTGGAAGTGAAGGCCGACCTGATAGTGCTGGTCACCGGCATGATGCCTGCCGATATAAGTCTTATAAAGTCGCAGATGAAAATGCCGACCGGCGCCGACCGCTTTCTGCAGGAAGTGCATTTAAAACTGCGCCCCGTGGAACTGGCCAACTCCGGCATCTTCATAGCCGGCACGGCGCAGTACCCGATGGACGTCCCCGAAGCCATGGCCGCCGCCGGGACCGCCGCCGCCAAAGCGTGCATCCTCCTGGCCGAGCCGGACATCCCCCTGGAACCTTTTGTGGCCGTGGTGGACGAGCATAAGTGCACCGGCTGCGGCTTGTGCCCCGCCGAGTGTTCCTACGACGGCGCGCTGATGATGGCCGTGCATAACGGCAAAAAGGTCGCCGTAGTGAACCCCGCCCTCTGCAAGGGCTGCGGTGCCTGCGTGGCGGTCTGCCCCGTCCGCGCCATAGACGTGGCCGGCTGGACGCTGGACCAGTTCGACGCCATGGTAGAGGCGATAGCGAAGGAATAATATGGCAAACACGGTAAAACTCGCAGAACAGCTCAAGAAACTCAACGAACTCCGCGGCCCGGTGCCGCAGGAACTGCGCGACCGGCTGGCCGCGCAGAACAAGGCGCAGCAGGCCATCCTGAACGCCCTCAAAGAAGGCCCCAAGACGGCGCCGGAACTGGCGGCCGCCGCCGGCCTGCCGGCTGACAAGGCCCTCTGGTACCTGGTGGGCCTGCGCAAGTACGGCAAGATCTCCGACGTGGTCGGCCGGGGCGATTACCCCAAATACGATCTGAAGGGCGGGGAGGCGAAAAAATGAAGGTCAACCCCGAACTCATCGACGAAATAAAGAAGTACGGCGCTTTCGATATCTCCGCCTGTTTTAACTGCGGCAACTGCACGGCCGTCTGCCCGCTGTCCAAAGAGGACGCCTCTTTCCCGCGCAAGCTGATCCGCGCGGGTCACGTGGGCATGGAGGAAATGGTCTCCTCCGCCATCGAGCCCTGGCACTGCTATTACTGCGGCGAGTGCTCCTCCACCTGTCCGCGCGAGGCCCAGCCCGGCGAGTATATGATGGCGCTGCGCCGCTACCTCATAGCCAAGTACGACATCACCGGCCTCTCCAAGGTCTTTTACAAGACCGGTTGGCTGCAGACCTGGCTGACGGCTGGCCTGTTCGCCGCGGTGCTGTGGCTGTACAATTCCTACACCGGCGACTTCGGGGCGCTCGCCGGCAAGATAGAGATGGCCTTCCCCGTGTACGTCACTATAGCGCTGGGCGGCTACGTGCTGAACATGTACCGCTACGCCATCGTTAAACCGCTCGGCGGCATAAAGGCCACGTTCAAACCCACGCCCATCATAGAGACCTTTATCCACGGCTTCACGCAGAAGAACATCAACGGCTGCGAAGAACCGGACCTGGTGCGCTGGATCTCCCACCTGCTGGTGATGAGCGGCTACACGCTGACGCTGGTCATTTCCAACCTGCACCTGCTGGAACCGCTGAACAGGCTGTACGGCGCGTTCAGCCCGGTCAGCCTGCTGGTGTGGTACGCGGGCCTCGCCATCATCGTCGGCGGCGGCTCCATGTCGCTGCGCAGGATCTTCAAGAGTTCGGAGTCGTCCAAGTTCTCGCACCCCAGCGACTGGCTGTTCGTCGTCATGATGTTCCTGATCGGCGCCTCCATGCTGGCGACGCAATACGTCAACGTCACGCAGGGGCCGGCAAGCCCGCTGCTGGCCGCGCTGTACCGCGTGAACATCGCCATCGAGACGGTCTGGATCATCCTGGTGGTGCCGTTCACCAAGTGGATACACATCTTCTTCCGCCCGCTGGCCGTCTACTTCCAGCACGTTAAAAAAGAGGCGGCGGCCGGCACGGCCTTCACCCTTCAGCTGGGCGGGTCGAAATGAAAAAAGCCGGCGTGATACGCTGCCAGCAGACCGAGGATATCTGCCCCGGCACGACGGACTTTAAATTCGCCCAGCTGGGGAAGGGCGCATTTGCCGAGACGGGGCCGGTGGAAATAACGGCCTTCGTATCCTGCGGCGGCTGCCCGGGCAAGCGGGCGGTGGCGCGCGCGGAGGAGATGGCGGCGCGCGGCGTGGAAGTGATCGCGCTGGCCTCGTGCATAAAGAACGGCAACCCTATCTGCTTCCCGTGCCCACACGCGGACGTGATGAAAGCGGCGATAGTAAAAAAAGTCGGTGACAAAATTAAAATTCTGGATTATACGCATTAAGGAGAATCTATGGCTGACATCAAAGAACTGGAAACGCAGATAGCGGCACTTAAAGCCGACGTGGAAACCCTGAAGGCCAACGCGCCGGAGGACAAGCTGTCCATGGTGGTAATGAGCGGGGACCTGGACAAACTGCTGGCCGCTTTCATCATTGCCACGGGTGCTGCCGCCATGTTCGAGAAAGTGGTGATGTTCTTCACTTTCTGGTCCATTCCCGCACTGAAAGACCCTAAGAAAACGGTTTCCAAAGACGCGGTGGCCAAGATGTTCGAGCTGATGCTCCCCAACGGCGCCGCCGGCACCAAGCTGTCCCAGATGAATATGGGCGGCATGGGCAAGGCCATGATAAAGGCCATCATGAAGAAGCATAACGTGATGAGCCTGGAGCAGCTTATGAAGGTGGCCGCCGACGCCGGCGTGCAGATCTACGTCTGCCAGATGAGCATGGACCTGATGGGCTACAAGATGGAAGAAATGATAGATTATCCCGCCATGAAGAGCGCGGGCGTGGCCAAGTTCCTGGGAGAGGCCGGCGGCAGCAAAACCACGCTCTTTATTTAGGATCTCGGTAAATTAAACGGAGGGAAAATGAAAAAATCGGTAAATGTATTCGCGGCGGCTTTCGTAATGGCCGGACTTGCGGTCAATGTTTTCGCCACCAACGGCGACAATATGATAGGCGTGGGGCCCACGTCGCGTTCCATGGGCGGCACCGGCATAGCGGCCCCCCAGGACGCCATCAGCGCCATCTTCTCCAACCCTGCGGCGCTCTCGCAGATCACCGGCTCGCAGTTCAACTTCGCCGGCACCTACTTCTCCCCCACGGTGAAGGCGACGGTGGTTTCACCGGCCTCCCCCGCGGGCGTCGGCAACTGGAAAGCCACCAGCCAGGACGCGGCCTACGCCGTACCGGCTATCGGTCTTTCCACCCCGATGAACGACAAGATGAACTTCGGCATAGCCGCTTACGGCGTGTCCGGCATGGGCGTGGACTACCGCAACAAGGACCCGAAGTACACCAATACCAAGGTTTCCGTCATGAAGTTCGTGCCCGCGGTGTCCTACAAGAACGGGGCCTTCTCCTACGGCGCCGGTCTCGATATAGACTACCAGGCCGCCGACTTCGGCGCCGGGCTCTCCCATAACTACGCCATAGGCGCGCGCCTCGGCGCCGGCTACGAGTACGGCGTGTGGAACTTCGGCCTTACCTACGTGACGCCGCAGAACGTAAAGCATAACCGCATTTACGACTTCGACGGTTCCGGCGGGCCTACGATGACGTTCGACGGAACTTTCGAGAACCTCAAACTGGAGAATCCCGCCCAGTACGGCGCCGGCGCCGCCTATAAGGGGCTGGATAAATGGGTTTTCGCCGCGGACGTGAAGTTCGTGGACTGGGCCAACGCGGACGGCTACAGCGACTTCGGCTGGAAGAGCCAGACCGTTTACGGCCTGGGCGTCCAGAACAAGACCACCGACAAGCTGACGCTGCGCGCCGGCTGGAATTACGGCAAGAACCCCCTGAAGATGCACAACGGCTTCAACGCCGGCACGCTGACTTCGGTGCAGGGTTCCAATATGTCCACCTTCGGTTACGAGTATTTCCGCGTCATCGGTTTCCCCGGTATCGTGGAGCATCACGTGACCCTGGGCGCCGGCTACGAGTTCTCGCCTAAGTTCACCCTTAACCTGGGCTATAAGAAGGCCCTGGCCAAGACCGTGAGCGAGACCGACAGCTCCGGAGCGATCACCCTCAAGTCCAAGCTCTCCGAAGACGCTTACGACCTGGGGCTCACCTTCAAGTTCTAAGAGAACCGGTGAAAAAGAAAGGGCGTCCGCGAGGGCGCCCTTTTTATTTTACGCGGTCCGGGGCTATTCCGGCAGGGCCAGCACGTTCCTTACCGTGGTCAGCAGGGCGTCGACGCTGAAAGGTTTGCCGAAGTAACCGGGCAGACGGTATTTGGCCGCCACATCCCGCAGTTCCGGCTCTTCCAGCGAACCGGTGACCATGATGACCTTCGTCCTGCTGTCGGCCCCGGCATAGGCGATCTCTATCAGCTCCGTCCCAAAACCGTCGCCGAGGTCCATATCGGTTATAAGAAGGTCGTAGGAGTTAAGGGCCATAAGCGCCCGCGCCTCGCCCGTCCCGGCCGCCAGGGTCAACGCGTAGCCCTGAGCCCCGAGAGCCCGCGCGTACAGGCGCCGTAAACAAGCGTCGTCGTCCACTACTAATATGGTTTTTGTCATATGACCGGCTCCAGGCCATACATCTACGGACGCGCCTGGGGTGAAAAAGGTTTAGTCGCCCCGGAGTTTATATAATTAGAACCGGAGGCACGGCTAAACCATTTCAGCGGTCCGGGCGTCAGTATTGGTGTGCAAACAATGACCGAGATGCAAAAAAAAGAAACGCCGCCGGTTCCGCCGGCCGCCTCTGAGGAGGACCGGTTCGCCCGGCTCATCGAGGAGCACCAGCGGCAGGTTTACTCCCTGGCACTGCGGCTTATCGGCAACGCGGCGGCCGCGGACGATATAACCCAGGAGACTTTTATAGCCGCCTGGAAGCATCTCAAAGGTTTCCGCGGCGACAGTTCTTTGAAAACGTGGCTGCTGCGCATAGCGGCCAACAAGGTGCGCTCCTACTGGCGCTGGAAGAAGCTGCGGTCATGGGTCGGGTTGGATCAGCGCGAAGAGGACGGCGAGGGCCTCTCTCTCAATGAAGTACTGCCGGATGACCCGGCCGGGCGCCCCGAACAGGCGGCCCTGGCCGCCGACATGGAGCGCCGGGTGCAGGCGGCTATAAACCGGCTGCCGCCGCGCCAGAGGGAAGTGGCCGTGCTGCGGGCGCAGGAATTAAGCATGGCCGAGATAGCCGTTACGCTTGGGATGGCCGAGGGGACAGTTAAGGCCCACTGGTTCGAAGCGAGGAAGAAACTCGCCGGCTCGCTGGGGGAATATTTATGAAAGACGAAGAGAAAGAAAAAGAATTATTGTCGCTGCTGGCGGTACGCCGGCCCGAGGCGTTCTGGCTCAGGCAGAAGAACGCCATAACCCGCGCCGCGTACGAAAAGAACGCGGTGTCGAGGGCCTGGCTGCTGGCGCCGGCGGCCGCGGCGGCCGCCGTGCTGGTGATGTTCCTGGCCAGGGCGCCGCAACAGGCGCCCGCCCCCGAGACGCTGGTCAGCACGGCTTTCCTGGAAAATCTGGACCTGCTGGACGACATGGACGTGCTGGAAGCCGTGCCGGAGAACGAATTATGAAGAAAAGGACGCTTACGGTCTATATCAGCCTGGCGCTGGCCGCCGCGGCCATGGCTGCGGCGGTGACGGCGCCGGCCGAGGTGATAGACAATCTCGATTTTTTCAGCGATTTCGAACTTATCTCCAACCTGGAGATACTAGAGGACGAGCCCGTGGAGAACGGCGCGGTGGCGGTGTCTACTATGACGGCGGGCGTTCTTATCTCCAGTGAAACAGTTAAAGTTTCTACCGTTACGGCGGAGGGATTATGAAGACTATTAAATATATTCTGATGGCGGCGCTGTTCTGGTTGGCGGCCCCCTTGCCGGTCGTTTCAGATGATAAAAATCCAGGCGCCAATAACGCGGCCTGGGAAAAACTGCCCGACGGCGAGAAGGCCCGCGTGCTGGCCAACTACGAGAAATGGAAAAACCTGGCCCCGGAGAAAAAAGCGGAGATCAAGGCCAAGTTCGAACGCTTCAGGGCCATGCCGCAGGGGCGTCAGGCCGAGCTGCGCGCCCGCTGGGGCCGCTTCCAGGCCATGCCGGAAGCCGCCAGGGCTAAGCTGGTGAAAAAATTCCAGAAGTGGCAGAAGCTTTCTAAGGAGCGCCGCGAAGAGCTGCGCCGCGAGTACCGCCAGAACAGGAAGTCTGAGCGGCGTTCCGGCGGCGGGTCAGGCGGCGGCCGCGGCGGGCGGCGCTGAACCGCGGCATGACTAAACCTTAACCGGGCCAGGCGCGTCAGTATACAAAGCGGCGCAAAACCGCCCCAGTTAAGGAGGAGTTATGAAAACGATGATAATGATAGCGACGGTGTTCTCCCTGATATCTTCCCTCTCGATGCCGATGGTGCTTAACGCGGAGGAAGCGGTCAAGGAGCAGGATAAGCTGCAGACCCAGGACAAGCTGCAGACCAAAGACCAGGTGCGCGAGCAGGACCAGCTGAAGGCGCAGGATAAACTCCAGACCAAAGAGCAGCTCCGCCTCGGGGATGGCAAGGACGCGGAGAAAGCCGCCGACGGCGAGAAGGCCGCCCTGAAGACCCAGGAGCAGACCCGCCTTATGAAGGGCGCTGAGAACGCCAAAGGCGAAGCCGTAAGGGAAAAGACGGAGAACGCCGGCGCGGAAAAAGCCCTGAAGAACCAGGAGAAGAAAAACTCCGGGGACGAGAAGGCGCTGAAGACCCAGGAGCGCAAGCAGGAGCGCAAGCAACTGCGGACCAAGGAGCATTCCGCAGGGGACCGCGGGACCCGTTCCGAGAGCCGCCGCCAGAACCGCGGGGCGTCCGGGAAGCGCAAGTAAAAGAAAACAAAATAAATACCGCCGCCCGCCTGACGCGGGCGGCGGTATGTATACGCCAAAGGGGACAATATGAAGAAACTTCTATGCGCCGCCGTGTTCTTTTTGTTTTCCGCCGCCAGCGCGCGGGCCTATACCGATACGGGCGGGCGTTATACCGCCGGCCCCGACGGCTACGGCGGGGTCAATATATTCGCAGAATGGGGGGACGATGATTATTACCTGCGCCCCTCGCTCAACACTTATAAAAGCGATATCGCGGACAGGTTCTCGACTTATTCCCTGGGGGGCGGCCTGGAGCGGGAGCGCTGGAGCGCGGGCGCCGAGGTCTCCATGACGCCGGAAACAGGCGGCTACAAGAATTACGGGATCTACGGCGATCTCTCATATAAGCTGCTGGCGGCGCCCGCCGAGGACGCCGCTCTCGAGGATATCTCCCTTGGCGCCTTCGCCGGCCTGACCGCCCATGAGGATACCTACGCCCTGTCTACCACCACGGTGGTAACCAGCGGGCGCCGCAGTTCTGTCGCTACCCTTACCGATGCCTTCAAGCTGAACCAGGCCGACTACGGCCTGTCCGCTTCCGTAAAGGCCTGCGGGCTGCGGGCCAGCGGCCGGTTCACAAAGACCGCCTACGATAAGGACGTTACGGCCGAGGCCAGGCAGCTGCCGGTGGATATCGGCAGCATAGGCACCAGCGGTTTCCCCGATACCGCCGTTTCGGCCCGGCTGCGCGCCGCGGGTCTGCCGCTCTCACCGGAGGCCGGCTATACCAGGACCACCTACTTGCTGGACCAGCCGGACTCCGAGTCTTTAACCTTCGGTTTGTCGGTTAAAGCCGGGCCCGCGGAGATCTCCGCCGGCTGGGAGGGTTTCAATCCCGGCGGCGGCGCCGACAGGTTAAATTATTACTCCGTAGGCCTGACGCTGTCTTTCTGAAGCCGGGCCCGCCCGCAGGGAAGGCCCCGCCTCCGGGCGGGGCTTTTTTTGCGCCTTATTCATATTATTTCGTAGAATAGTATGAATGAAACCGGAAAAACTGGACCGCTTTACCGTCTGCCTGGAAAAGGGCCTGCTGCCGCGCCTGGACGAGATCTCGTCCGAGCGCGGTTATCCCAGCCGCTCGCGGGCCATAGGCGATTTCATCCGCCGGGCCATAGTCAAGAAGGACTGGAAGGGCGGGCGCGAGTGCGCCGCCACTATTTCCGTGGTCTATGACCCGGCCGACAGCCGCCCCGGCCGCGGCATAGAGGCGCTGCTGCGCGCCAACGCGCCGGCGGTGCTTTCCGCGCAGGTTCACCGGCTGCGCGGCGGGCGCACGCTCTGCACCGTTACCGCCACCGGCCGCCCTTCCGGCCTGCAGCGCCTGGCCGACGCGCTGCGCGCCTTAAAGGGCGTCACGCACGGCTCCTTCTCCATCGTCTCGCCTCTTTGAATATGAAACTACTCCCGGGGGTTCTCTGCGCCGCGTTCGCCGCCCTGCCGCTCTCGGCCGCCGACGTGGCTATAACCGTGGTAACCCCCGCCAGGACCGCGCGTTCCATCGCGGACGTGCCCGGGGACGTGGAGGTGGTGACCGCGCGGGAGCTGGAAACGGCCCCCGGGGCCACGCTTAACGATAAGCTCGTTAACCTGGTTCCCGGCGCCGTCAGCAGCCGCGCCAACGGCATCTATTCCTTTACCTCGGCGGTCACGCTGCGCGGCCTGCCCTCCTCCGACCAGGGCCGCACGCTGGTGCTGCTCGACGGGGTTCCGGTCAACACCGGCGCCACCGGCGCGGTGAACTGGAACCGTCTGGCCGCCGGGGAGATAGACCGCATAGAGGTCTTCAAGGGCCCGGCGTCCTCCCTTTACGGCTCCGGCGCCGCCGCGGGCGTCATAAACGTGATAACGAAGAAGGCCGCTCCCGGTTATCGCGCGGGCGCGTCGTACGGAACCTATAACACTTTCGGCGCCAGCGCCGGGGCCGGCGCCAGGATAAAGGACCTGACGCTTTCTTTGGAGGGCGGCTATCTTTCCAGCGGCGGCTACAACTCCGCGCCCGAAGCCCTGCGGACCGCCTATACGGTGAACAAGCATATGCGCCAAAAGGACGCCTCCGCCAAGGCCTCGCTGGACCTGGGTTCTTCCGGTACCGTGGACGCGCAGTACGCCCGCCACGAGGGGTTGTACGGCGAGGGCACGCGCGTAATTACGGCCGACGGCGCGAGCAGGCGCTACAGCACCGATTTCGCGCGGGCCGCCTGGCACGGCGACGACGGCGCCCTGGCCTGGCAGACGCAGGCCTATTACCAGCTGGAAGACTACTCGCGCCTGAACGAATATTACAAGGGCGCGGTTTACGGCCGCGTGAACACCGTCGCGCTCCGCCAGGACACCGGCGGACAGGCCGCCGTCTCCCTGCCGCTGGCCGGCGCGCTGGCCACGCTGGGCGCCGACTATAAACTGGCTTCGGTGGACGCCGCGGACCACAACGCGCTGCCGCTGCCGGCTTATGACGACAGGAACAGGGGGCGCCTGAGCCAATACGCGCCCTACGTCCAGGCGGAGAAGAAACTATTCTCCGGCCGGCTGAAGCTGCTGGCCGCGCTGCGCTACGACAACGCCACGTATTTCGACGGCTATTTTTATAACCCGTCCGGCACCATAAACCTGGTGAACGGCCCCCAGCGGCGCCATTACTGGGACAGCTTCTCCCCCAAGGCCGCCGCCGGCCTGGAGCAGTACGTTTCCTACGGCCGGGGCTTCAGGCCGCCGTCCCTGGAGGACATGTGCCTGACCCTGCTGAAGGGCAAAGGCGCCGCCCAGCGGCTCAACGTGGCCAACCCGGCCCTGAAGCCGGAAACCCTGAATACCGCCGAGACCGGCTTCCGGCTGGCCCCGCTGGCCGGGCTCTACATCGACCCGGCCGCGTACTACACCGTGGGGCGTCACTTCATGTACACGACCGACACCGCCGAGAACGTCGGCGGCGTCATAGTGTCCAAGAAACAGAACATAGGCAGGGTGCGCATTTACGGCGCGGAACTGCCGGTGAAGTTCTACGCCGGGCCGCTCTCTCTGGCCGCCGCGTGGGCCTGGTCTGAAAGCGGGATACTGGCCTATACGGGCAACACCGCCCTGGAGGGGAAAACCCTGGCCTACGCTCCCCGCCATACCGTGTCGGCCTCGGTGGAGGCTAAATTCTGATGGGCCCGGCGAAGAACGGCCTGCTCTGGCGCAAAGCCGCCGTGCTCGGCAGCCTCTGGGCGGCCTCGGAGATCGTGCTGGGCAGCTTCCTGCACAACGCGCGCGTGCCGTTCTCCGGGGAATTCCTCACCGTCGTAGGCATAGCCATGCTGGTGGCCGGGCGTGGGCTTTGGCCCGAGCGCGGCCTGCTGTGGCGCGCGGGCCTGGTCTGCGCGGCCATGAAATCGGTCTCGCCCAGCGCCGTCATCTTCGGGCCGATGGTCGCCATAGCGGCCGAAGGGTTCCTGGTGGAGGCCGGCACCGCCGCGCTCGGCGGCAACCCGGCCGGCTTCCTTCTGGGGGGCGGGCTGGCCATGAGCTGGGCGCTGGCGCAGAAGATAGGGACGATGCTGGTGTTCTACGGGCCGGATACCGTGGCGATCTATGCCCGCGGGCTGGAGAAGGTCCGCTCGCTGGCCGGCCTGGGGCAGGGGGACATTTACGGCATTGTTAT